>ERZ1026858.108-NODE-108-length-43044-cov-57.112052_pt1 | contig 43044 bp, 25 predicted proteins | sample MGYA00380159_ERZ1026858 | MGnify/ENA primary metagenome ERZ1026858 (study PRJEB33269, sample SAMEA4719795) | human gut metagenome | biome: human-associated habitat; feature: organic feature; material: feces | place: Cameroon | collected 2013-10 ...
AAACCGTTTACCTAAATCTACGAAACCGTTTACCTAAATCTACGAAACCGTTTACTTCGAGCTTTGTAACTAATTGAAAATCAGCGCATTAAAATTTCCGTAATTATAATAATAATCTAACTTATAATTATAAAAAGAAATTTACTTTTTTGAAGAAAAAATATAAAATGTTGAATACTAGATACTTATAAAATTCCTGGTAAACGGTTTCGTAGATATGACAAGGGAGTGGTGTAAAGATTTCTTCTGTTTTTCGGTATTTTTAAGCATTTCCGACCGGCGAATTCATAAATAAAAAGGCTAATATGCAGTATATCAAAGTGTTAGCATGATATAGGTAAACGATTTCGTAGATATGGAAGCTTTTATTGAGCATGAAGGCATCTACGAAACCATTAATTTATATCTACGAAACCATTTACTTTGATAGATACAACTAGCTGATAATCAACATAATAAAGAAGTAATTATATGTATAGTAAAATCATATTTTAATTATGGCATATTTTTATGCTCGAAAACGAAAATCGTAACACGTTGAAAATTAGCGAATTAGCGAATATAAGGTAAATGGTTTCGTAGATATGTAAGCTTTTTCAATCATTATATCTACGAAACCATTTACCTTGAATGATATAAATATCTGATATACAGAGATATAGCGAAATAAACTTTTGTATTCTTAAAGAGTTATGTTTTTACCTTTATATGTTTTTAGTGATTGTAAGGTATTGAAATATAGTATGTTAGGTGTTTTATAGTAAATGGTTTCGTAGATATAGCCAAAAAAGTCGCAAATAAAAGCCATATAAAAGTTATATAAAGCTATATAAAAGCAATATAAGGCCATATAAAGCTATATTTGCGACTCTTTATTAGGTTTACCCCTCGTAGAAAGTTGGAGCAAAGGAACCTACACATTTAAAGTATTCTTGGGCAACTCTCTCTACTCCCAGTGTTTTGAGCAATCCAAAGTCTTCTTTTGATGCCTTGACGCAGAACCTCTGATTTTTCATACCGAGGAATTTCACCCTCTTGAGTAAGGCTGCCTGCGAAGGATCAATAATCATGGAGAGGAATTCCTTCCATTTGTCCTCCCCACCCTTTTCCATTTCTATCTTTGAATTTTCGGCTGCTGCTACATGGGCAAACAAGTCGCCTACTACAGGCTCCTTGCTCTGAGGCTTTCCTTGCTTATCCTTATCCAAGACATTGCCGTTGATATGGGCTTTGCCCAAAGCAGTTCTCTTGATTTTGAATATCAGTTCTTCAGGGTTGCCCCTTTTCTGACCTCTTTTATATACTGGTGTACAGTCGGTGAACATGATATCAATCTTATCTTCTTTGCTTAACTTGGCAAAATCTTCCTGCACGGCATCCAGAACCTGTTTTTTAAACTGAGAGAATTTCGGATATTGTTCCTCTATCACGGTTCCGTTTTCTGCAATCTGGGCCATCCCCAGGTACTCCTTCAATTGCATGAATGGTACCCTTATGGTCATTTTCCCATTGTTTATACCCATCTGTCGGAGTAGGAACAGGTATATTCTCGGCGTATTCTGCCTGCTGGCATATCGTGCTATCAGGGCTATATGGTGAATGAAGCCCTGGCTCATGTCGAATGCATATTTGGCAACAACCGGGTCAATCTTCAGTTCCACCTCTCCTTTCGACCTGTCGTATGAGACTCCTTGCTTGGTATAACCGTTGGTTACGATATCTTCCGTTATATTCGAAAAAACGTGCTGTATCACGGCCTTGCCATCTATCTTGATTCTGACGCTGAAGTCCAGAAGTTCCTTCAGGGTTTTGCGCAGATCCTTATAGTGGCTTGATTCAATACCTAATTCATTCAACTTCAGTTTGATTTTAGGTACATTCATGGCAACATGTTCTTTATCTACTTCAAACATATAGTCTGAGCGCAGATTACCTTTCTCACGCTTTTCGTTGAAGAATCTCGTTACATATTCCTGTAGATGCGAGCTTACGCAAAACAATATATGCTGTTGTGAAAGCGTACATTGCTTGTCTATCTTCGTGAAGCTGAATGGAGTATTAATCCATTGTTCGCCTGCATTGGGCTTTGCTATTTCTTTTTTCTTATCTGCCATATCCGGTATCTTGTCTAAATGTACTTATACTCTATAAGTGCTTATATTCTATATATTTGATAAGTACTAATATTCTATATATTTGCTGCAAAAGTAAGTAAAATAGCTGATATTAGGAAATATATCTAGTTTTTTTTTATGTGAAAAGACAAAATCTTCAAGTTTTACCAAAGATGTGACTCATGTTTTGTCTGTAAAACCTGCCATTTTGCTCTATCTGGCATGACAGATTTTGACGGAAATCAAGAAATCCGGCCTTTTCGGAACTTTTCTCCCCAAAAATTGTGTGCGTACACAAAAAGGCATTACCTTTGCACTCGAAAAGATTGAATAACGAATAATTAAAGTAAAGAAAGGGTAACAATTATGATGGTATTAGGATTTATAATGGCAGTTGTAGCTGCTCTTTTTGCAGAGATTGTAAATGTAAACAAGAAGATCAGTCTCGGCAAGTAAGCAAGCTTTGAGAGGCATCCACAGGATGCTTCCAGGAAAGCTTCTCTAATAGATATTAGATGAGGTAAAAAAGATGTAGATAAGGATAACAGATTAAATATAGAGAAAGGATAAGATTATGATGATTTTGGGAATGATTTTAGCAATGGTCGTTGCAGGATGCGCAGAGTATGGTGCAAGATCTAACATGAAGAACTTCGCTTAACAGGCGATGCTTCTTGAAAAATTTGAGAGAATTGTAGAAAGTAGTTTTCCATATATATATTAAAAAAGGCAGCTGTAAGCATTTGTGAAGATGCTTATAGCTGCCTTTTCTTTTTTCATGCCACTATTTTTCTACCATGCCTCCAGCTTACCATGCCTCCAGCTTACCATGCCTTCAGCTTACCATGTATCTAATTTACCATGCCTCCAGTTTATCGGCAATCTCAGGCATCTTGTCCTTGGTAAACACAGGGTTCTTGCCTTCCTTCTTCTGTTTGCGGTAGTCTTGCAGCAAGAAGACGGCCTGGCGGGAAAGCAGGACGATGGCTGCCAGGTTGCAGAGGGTGAGAAGCGCCATCGTGATGTCGGCAAAGCTCCATGCAAAATCCAGCGATACCACGGCGCCAATCATTACCATCGCTGCCACGGCAAGGCGATAGATAAACACGCCCAACTTCGTATCCTTGATATATCTCACGTTGGTCTCTCCATAATAATAATTGCCGATGATGCTGCTGAAGGCAAAGAGCCATATCATCACTGCCACAAAGGGATTGCCGATGCTTCCTATTTCGTGGGTCAGGGCATCCTGCGTAAGCTGGATACCATTGGATGTAGTGATATCTACCCCACTCATCAGGATGATGAATGCAGTGCATGAACATACCACCAGGGTATCCGTGAAGACACCCAGTGCCTGGATGAGTCCCTGCTTTACCGGATGGCTCACCGTGGCCACCGCAGCAGCATTAGGAGCACTACCCTCGCCTGCCTCATTGCTGAACAAACCTCGCTTGATGCCCTGTATCACCGTTACACCAAGCACGCCGCCGGCTGCCTGGTTGAATCCGAAGGCATTCTCCACAATGGTAAGCAGCACCCGAGGCAAGCTGGTGATGTTCCAGATTACTACGCCAACGGCTATGAGGAGATAGATGATGGCCATCACGGGAACCACCGTAGAAGAAAACTTGGCCACTCTATGGATACCGCCGAAGATGATGAGCAGGGTGAGTGCCGTGAGTGCGATGCCCATGGTGGCAGGCTCTATGCCGAAGGCCTTCTGCCATGCCAGGCAGATGGTATTGCTCTGCACGGAATTATAGGCGAAGCCGAAGGTGATGATCATCAGTACGGCAAAGAGGATGCCCATCCAGCCCTTTCCCAATCCATACTTCATGTAATAGGCCGGTCCGCCATAGAAGGAGGTCTTGCCCTTGCGCTTGTAAAGTTGGGCAAGCGTAGATTCTATGAAGGCCGATGCGGAGCCCAGCAGAGCCAGCATCCACATCCAGAATACGGCTCCCGGTCCGCCGATGCTGATGGCGGTGGCTACACCCGCAAGATTACCCGTACCGATGCGGCTTGCCAATGCCACCACGAATGCCTGGAAGGAGGAGATGTGCTTCATCTCGCCATCCACCTTCACGTCCATGGAGAGTTCATCATGCCCTATCTCGTCGGGCTGAACCTTGTCTGGATGGAGCAGCAGCCTGACCATCTCTCTGATGAGACGGAACTGTACGAAGCGGGTACGCCAAGTGAAAAACACGGCACAGCATATCAAAACGGCGATGATGATATACGACCAGAGAAAATCGCTAACCTGAACTAAGATGTTCTGAATTGAATCTGTCATTTGTCTATTAAAAACTGTATATATCTTCCTTTATCTGTATCAGTATCTATATAATTATCTGTATAAGATACTTCTTTTCGGCTGCAAAATTACTAATTTTCTTTCAGAAACAAGCAATTATGAGCGAAAACATGTAATATGCTTGCATGTTTGTATGTTTGCAAACAATCATGTTTGCATGTTTGCATGTTTGTTAACAAACATGTTTGCTATATTTCATGCATTTGTTCATAGAATATTGACGTTGTTAAAAGCACTGAAAATCAAAGAATTAACATGATTATTTGCGCTTATTGTTCTTATTTTCAAACATGTTTGCATGCAAACATGTTTGAAAGATGGCATGTTTGCATGCAAACATTTTTGTTTTTTCTCTTGGTTATATCAGGAGAAAGATGTATCTTTGCACCCGAAAAAAATAATATTTAAACGTCATAGACATGGAAAATAAACTGAAAATGATCCTGGCTATCGTCAATAATAAAGGTGGCGTAGGCAAAACAACAACAGTGCAGAATCTGGCTGCCGGAATGTTGCGAAAGGATAAGAAACTAAGAATCCTTGAAATAGACTTGGATCCTCAGTGTAACTTAACCCTCTTGAATCATGCCCCAGAAGGGTGTGCCACTGTTTTTGATTCAATGATAGCATGCAAGGGATTGCCTATCTACAAATCGGAGATAGGGGTGTATTATGTTCCCGGTTCTGCCAAGATGCAGGATGTAGATCCTTTTCTGCAGAATACAGGTGCGCCACGCCAGGTGTTAGGAGCTTGTCTCAACAGCGACTGTATGGATTTTACCGGCGAAGGAATTGGTAATCCTATCGATTATTTCGACTACATCTTTATAGATTGTCCGCCAGCCTTGTCGCAGTCAACCTTCAATGCCATGGTTGTAGCAAGTCATCTGCTGGTTCCTGTTCAGATGGAAGGACTTTCCGTAAATGGATTGGCGGCCGTTCTTTCTGCCATGGAGGAAGTTAAAAACGGCAGATTTGCCTTGAACAGAGAGCTGGAATTATTAGGTCTGTTGCCGGTGATGCTGGATGAGCGTCCACGCATAGTGCGTTCTGCCATGGAATATCTCAGAGAGAGTTATGGCGATAAGGTTTTGTCTCATGGCATTCGCCGTTGCGTCAAGGTTAATGAATCGCAGACCGAAATGAAGGATCTGTACCATTATGCACCATATTGCACTGCTGCAATAGACTATGAAATGGTAATCAACGAATTGTTTAAAATTTAAATAATCAAGAATAAGAAAATATGGGAAAGGATTTTCACGCAGCTTTCAGCAATATGAATAAGGCTGTTCGCCCAGGTGTAGGGCAAACTGATGTAGAGAAAAAGAAATTAACTCAGGCCGAGAAAAGGAAAACGATGCATGGAGTTCAGACATATCTGTCGGACGAGGAGTATGAACTGCTTATGCTGACAAAGATTAAAACCAAAAAGAAATGCGAGGATATATTGCGCGAAGCATTGGTTCAATATATGAATGTATATAAATAAAAAGTCAAGGAAAAGACTATTAAGATTAAAGCGATTTATATTGCGATTAGTTTCAACCTTAGAAACTCTCAGTTTCAATGCTAGAAACTCCTTGTTTCTATATAAGAAACTGAGAGTTTCTAAGGTTGAAACTAAAACTAAAGATAATGGTAGCTATTTTGGTTCTTACTATTCCCCGATTCTTTGAGAATAATTTCATCTCATTTCATCTCATTCTTTCAGATACATCTTATGGCGTGAAGTAGGTAAGTGGTTGTTTTTCAGATAATAAGTATCAATATCCTGCTCGTCGTTACCTGCTCTATATCTTCGCTATAGCTTCTGCTATGTAATTGCAGCCCCATATAGCCGGTTGGGTTTGTATCAAAACCGTTTCCCTGCATAATGATTTTTCTTCCTGAAAAGTGCTTTCTGCATTTTGTAATTTATTTTTCTTTTATAGCTGTGCTCATTACTTGATATGCATATATGTATGTAAGCAAGCATGTTTGTAAGTAGGCATGTTTGCAAACAAACATGTTTGCATGCAAGCATGTTTGCATGCAAACACGTTTTGCTGGCAGTGATGGCAGCCGGCTTCTGCGTTTTTAGTAGGGTAGGGGAGAAATGCCACTTGCAGTGTTCATAAATTATATGCAGAACCTCAATAAGCAGATAGAGGAGAACAAGTTGCTTCGTGCCGAGAATGATGCGCTAAAGACAGAAAATAACAAAGTCAAACAACGCATCTCTCAACTTGACGAGAAGGCTGTGGAGCGAGTGACTACTCAACTTGTCTGTGCGAAGGAAGAACTCGCCAGTGCCAAAAGTTATAATACTACACTTATGGAAATGTACAATGATTTGAAAGCTCGTTGGAATGCCATTTGGCAGGAGCCTGAAATGACAGACACGAGAAAGAATCGGCTTCCATATACTATGGCATTATGGCATCTGCTGTAAAGCATAATATTGGATTGGACTCTAAAGCCTGTATAGAATCGGCAACAAAAAGGTTATTGTCTGATATGCCTTGGCATGGTTTTACAGACTTCAAGCAGGAATGTGTCACCAACTGGACAAAACTCTTCGCCACGAATGAAGTTCAATTCACAGACAAAACCATTGACAACTTTCTCGCTTTTGTTGACCATATGTCATGCAGTGCAGACACATACGTTTCACTTGGCGGTTCCAATGGCTGTGCCGACCAACTTACGAATTGGGACGGAACAAAGAAAGAAGGATTGGGTGGATTACATCGTAAAAGGCAAAACAATTCACGTTGACACCGTTAAATATCAAGACATTATTCTTATATCACTTGTCAATTCACTCTTTGAGCAGAGCCGACTTTTCCTTGCTCACAATGACCTCCACCTCAGTATAAGCCTTCAGGCGAACAGATGAAATGGATTTTATGAGTGAGGGGAACTTGATCTTTTTGTTCCAGTCTCCATTGCAATGATAATCAAGAGCATGAGCAGTTCTGCCGCAGGAATCGCCGTCCATAATCCTGTCACGCCAATCAGTCTTGGCAACACTATGAAACCGAGCACGGAGAAGACGATGCCACGGAGCATGGTAATGATCATAGCCCTCTTCGCCAAGGTGATGCTCTGATAATATCCCACGAACACCACGTTGAGGGCAAAGAACAGAGAACAAGTTGTAAACCATGGCAGTCCATTTATCGCCAACTCATAAGACGGTTCGCTCGGACGGAGGAATGCTCCCACGATGAAACGGTCGCCCGCAATAAGTATCAGCATCACAGCCTGTCCGCAGAGCAAACCTGCATATACCGCCACCCTCAAGGCACGGTTCACACGTTCCTCCTGACCTGAGCCAGTTCTTTGAGTAACATAGTCATCCCTGACAGTGTAACTCGTATTGGTGGAAGGGCATTTCATTATTATAGTTGTGTTCATTACTTGATATGCATATATGTATGTAAGCAAGCATGTTTGTAAGTAGGCATGTTTGCATGCAAACACGTTTTGATGGCAGTGATGCCAGCCGGCTTCTCGCGCCATGAATGGTTGCCTTCTGTAAAACACCAGCATAGTGCCGATGGATGCCGATAACATTGCAGGATATCATTCTACCATAAAAAATGTTGTTTTTAGGGGTATTATTTGTGATATAGCGGGTATGTTGTACGTTGTTTATTCTTATGTGCCACCATTTTTCTTTTCATTGATACTTAAATTTTCTATTTTTGCAGCGTCAATTCCGTTGCAGAAAATATAATGCAACCAAGCAATTAACAGGAACAAGAATACAAACAATTAATAGAAACAAGAATACAAACAATTAACATAAACAAGAATACAAACAATATCTGGAACAAGAATAAAGACAATATAATTATGAACAAAACTTTTCTTAATTTAGCAATTGCAGCCGTGGTGTCTGTCATGACATCTTCTTGCATAGACAAAAATGTATTTGCAGATGAAGACGCTAAGCCTGGTTGGTTGGGAGAATCCATCTACAAGGAGCTGCAGACCCCGAGTGAACATGCAGGGCTCAAGGGTAGTTTTAAGTATTACCTTCGGCTGGTAGATGACTTGGGTTATCGCGAGACGCTGAGCCGTACGGGTTCAAAGACGGTTTTTCCGGCTAATGATGAAGCTTTCGAGAAATTCTTTGCCTCTGGCACGTGGCAGGGAGTGGAAAGTTACGAAGATTTAAGCATGGCACAGAAAAAAATGCTTCTGTATGGCTCCATGCTAGACAATGCCTTGCTGGTGGAGATGCTTTCCAATGCTACCAATGGCGACAAGTCAAGCGTTTCCGACGGTAAGTCAGTAAAGCATGTCACGGCACTTTCTGCCATTGACAGCGTTTCCTATTATTCGGCATCTGGCTACCAGAAAAACTATCCTGGCAATACATTCTTTGAGCAGACGCTGGCATCTGAACCTGAAGGTATCCATCTGGTTTCTGATGGAACAACACCCATGATGGTTCACTTCACGGAGAATTATATGCTGAATCAGGGCATTTCCACATCGGGTGCCAATAGCGATTTCTCTTTGTTGACAGGGCAGAACTATCAGTCGGGCGACACCTATATATATAAGAACCGTGTGGTGACATCGGATGTGGCATGCCAGAACGGATATATACATCAGGTGGAAAACGTGGTTGTTCCTCCTGGCAATATGGCAAGTGTTGTGGCAAACACCTCTGAATTATCCCTGTTCAAGAGAATGCTGAATCGCTTTGCCGTGCCGGTATATAATTCCACGTTGACAGCAAGTTATGCCGACTGGTATCATCAGCAATACAATCAGACGATTAATTATCCGATATATGAAGTGCATTATCTGAGCGATAATTCCTTCAATGGTCCGTTCAGCAGCTTTAAGTTAGGTTCTGATGAAAGTTCACCGGTTCAGACGGTGGCAGAAGGAAGTCTTCTTTCCTTTGATCCCGGATGGAATGAATATTACGAGAAGGATCCCAACACGTCGGCAGATACTCGTCTCAGCGACCTCGGCGTGCTGCTGGCTCCAAGCAACGATGCGGTGATTGATTACTTTATCACAAATCCTGAAAGCCGCTCTATCATGGAACGTTATGCCAAGTTTCCCAACGACCGCGAGCATATAGCCCAGAACCTAGACTGCTTGCCTCTGGATGTGCTGGCACCATTGATTCGCAATCTGATGAAACCAAAACTTACGGAAGCTGTGCCTTCCAAGTTTGCCACAGTAGTGGATGATGCTGCCGACTTTATGGGATTGAGTACTTCCGATCTGGCACCTTCTGCCGATGGCAGTTATGATATACATATAGCCAATAATGGTGTGATTTATGTAACTAACAAGGTGTTGGGTCCCAAGAGCTATGTCTGCGTGTCGGCTCCATCGCTCTTTGACCACGACATGGAGGTCATCAAGTGGATTATCAATAATCACACGTTCCTTCAGGGAGGATCAGTTTCCAATCCTTATTCCCTGGATCTGGATTTCTATGCATATCTCCTGGCCATGAGTGCCAACTTCGGAATGCTGCTGCCTACCCAGGCTGCTTTCGATGGATATTGCATCGATCCTGCATCGCTCTATTATGATGAGACTACCAAAAGGTATCCGCGTGCAAGAGCATTCAGGTTTACACCAGGTTCTACGGTCTTGGGGTGTGAGGTATATGACTATAATCCTTTAACGGGTGCCGTGAGCAACGGGCAAACGTTTGACCTGACCAAATCAGCAAACTTTTCTCAGGTAAAGTCTCTCCTTACGGATGTTGTGAACTATTCTACCATCACTCTTGCCGACGGAGAGAGAATGGGCAGCAACCGTTTCTATAAGACCAAGCATGGCGGTGAAATCATGATCAGGAGTAACGGCACGCTGGGCGAAGGCGATGAGGTGCTGGGTGGTGCCCAGAGAGAAGGTATGGCCAAGGCTGCTATAATAAATAAGGTGTACCAGCAGGAAAACGGTACGGCTTATGCCGTTAACCATCTGGTGCAGGGCCCGATGAAGAGTGTGTGGCGCATATTGAGTGATGACAGAAACTTTAGCAAGTTCCTCGATCTCTGTGAAGGATTTACTGCCGGAAATGAAGCCAATGAAGAACTGATGGAGTGGGCTGGCATCACATCCGACACGGAAAAGGAAAACTATCGTGTGTTTTACAAGCCAGGCGAAGATGCCACGAGCGATGTGCAAAGAAACAGATGCCTGGATTATAATGTGAAGTTCTTCAAGTCGTATAACTATACCGTTTATGCGCCTACGAATGCAGCCATGGACATAGCTTATGCCAAAGGCTTGGCTTCCTGGGCAGACATACGTGCCTTGAAGGCGCAGGGCACAGAGGCGGCAAGGAATTCTGCCCGCAAGAAGCTGGCAGCCATGCGCGATTTCATCCGCTATCATTTCCAGAACATATCCCTGTATGCCGACAATAGGGTAGAAGGGGGCAACTATGTTTCTTTGCTCACCAATTCAAAGGGTGTGAACTATACCTTGTCGGTTTCCGGCAGTAATGGACGTCTAGAGGTGGTGGATGAGAGTAATCTGAAGCATGTGATTCAGGCTTCGTCTGCAGATACCAATATCATGGCACGCGACATGGAACTCAATGCCAATGCCATGCCAAGTACCCAATATACTCCTGCCACTCGTGTAACCTCTCAGTCTTTTGCCGTAGTTCATGGCATTTCAGAGCCTTTGTACTATCAGGCAAGCAGAAAGTTTTAGCCAGAACAAGTGGATTCAATATAATGTAATTAAAAATATCAGATATGGTTCCTATAAGAAAAACTTTATTTGTGGCTAGTCTTCTTACCATCACGGTACAGGCGGCAATGGCGCAAGAGCAGCGTGTGCTGGGTGTGGTTTCCGATGAATTTGGCCCCGTAATGCAAGCCACGGTTACAGAACGTGATGCCAACAAGCGTATTGTCTCTGCCACGACAACTGATGCCAACGGTAACTTTTCGCTTGTCATCAAGAACAGGAAAAACAAGCTTGAGTTCAGCTATGTAGGCTCAAAGACTCTATCCTTGCCCATTGGCGATCGTACCCAGTTTTCCGTTACGCTGCAGTCGGCTAGTCTGGAAGTAAAGGAAGTTACGGTTACAGCCAGGCGTCGCAACAATGCCGGCGGTCTTTCTATTCCGCAGCGTGAGGTGACCACCGCCAACCAGTCGATGGACTTTTCGCAGGTGGAGGGTCTTTCCTTTACCTCGGCAGATGAAGCTATCCAGGGTAAGATAGCCGGTCTTGACATTGTGGCTGGCAGTGGAAACCTGGGTTCCGGCACTCAGATGCGCTTGCGTGGAGTAACTTCTATCAATGGCGACAAGAACCCTTTGATTGTTGTGGATGGACAGATATTTGATGCCCCCGACTTTGATCCCGAAAATGCAAATGAGGAGGATTATGCTGCCTTGCTTTCTGTGAATGTGGATGATATTGCGAGCATCACTGTGCTGAAGGATGGTGCTTCTACTGCGGTATGGGGATCTCGTGGTGCCAACGGAGTGATTGAAATCAAGACAAAGCGTGGTGTCCGCGGTCCTATCCGTGTAGCCTTCTCCTATAAGTTCAGCGGTGCATGGCAGCCGTCAAGCTATAAGCTTCTCAACGGTGATGATTATACCATGCTGCTGAAGGAAGAACTGTATAACCCAGGGCAGGTAAGTGATGCCACGACCCACATCAACGAGATAAACTATAATAAGAACTGGGCTGATTATGAGAACTGGAACAACAATACCGACTGGGTGAAGGCTGTTACCCAGTTTGCGCAGACTCACGATTATAATCTCAATATCAGTGGTGGTGGCCAGAAGGCGATGTTCCGTATATCTGCAGGCTATAAATACCAGACGGGTACAATCATCAAGCAGTCGTTCAATCAGTTTACCACCCGCATGGCACTCGATTATTTTGTAAGCGACCGCATCCGGTTCTCTACCAACTTTGCCTTCACTTATAATAACAACAATAAGAACTACAGTGATTTGCTGGGTATTGCGCAGCGCATATCTCCTAACATGAGCATCTACCGGCAGAATGCACTTGGCGAGGATACGAATGAATATTTCATCATGAATCCTATCTCGGGTGTGAGAAATCCATCCAGTGCCGAGCTTGGCGATATTCAGGCACTTGGCAATCCGGTGGCTATTGCTAACCTGGCATGGTCTAGAGACAACAACTATCGTATCCTGCCTAACTTCACCATCAACTATGATTTGCTGGGCAAGGACGAAGACCACACCCGCTTAACCTATCGCGGTGATGTATATCTGGATATCTACGCCCGTTCTACACCAAGCTACCTGCCTGCCGAAATCAACATTTCGAAGGATGGCTATATGGATGGCAACTACAACAGGAGCTATAATATGGAGAGCAACCGTATGGGTTATACCATAACCAACGACCTGACGTTTACGCCTCATTTTCATAGCAAGGACTTCTCGGCAACGATGATGATGCGCTATCAGATGTATATAGGCAAGGGTAACCAGCAGAGTGAACTCGACCGGCGTGTTCCTACCGGCCTCACAGTTCCCACCCTGGGAGCCGACATGCTTGATGGCAGCACAGCTTCGAGCACTTACGAGAGCCGTTCGCAAAGCCTGCTTTACAACGGGCATGTATCCTATAAGGATGGCAGATACAGTTTGGGCGCTTCGCTTCGTGCTGATGGCAACTCCAAGTTTGGCCCTAATCAGAAATGGGCTTATTTCCCTTCAGCGTCAGGAAGATGGAATATTTCCGACGAGCCGTTCTTCAAGCCTCTGGGCAAGGTGATTTCCATGCTGGCTGTTCGCCCAAGCTGGGGTATTTCGGGTAATGCACCAAGTTCCGAATCCCTGTTCTATGAGATGTATAATACCGCCGACGGATATTATGGTGTGGGATCATCGGCGCAGCAGGCTGCAAGCCTTACTCATCTCAAGTTAGACAATCTGAAATGGGAGAAGACATCCAGTTTCAACCTCGGTTTCAATCTTGGTCTGCTTGACGACCGCATTGAGGCTACACTGGAGTATTACAAGAAGTGGACCACCGATTTGCTGATGGCCAATGTCAGGGTATCGAGCACTACGGGATATCCAAGTATAGCCTATGACAATGTGGGCGAGATGACCAATGAGGGATGGGAACTGAATGTAAACTTCAACAATATCATCAAGTACAGGAAGTTCTCGGTATCTGCCTATGCAAACGTAAGCCAGAACCGGAACCTGATTACGAAGATGGATGACAAGGTGCTTAATTCCGTCAACTCCGACTGGACGAGTGGAAACGGCATCTACATGCAGCGTGTGCAGCTGAACAACCCTCTGGGTTCCATCTATGGTTACAGATACAAGGGTGTATATGAATATGGCTACAGCTATCTGCTCAATTATCAGAAGAAAAATGGTCTTTCTACGGATGAGTTCCGCTCATGGCTGAATGATTTCATAGCAGCCGGACATACCATTCCTGTGGCTACCGATAAGAACGGCCAGGTGCTGATGCGGGCCAATGGCACACCGAAGCCTGTGGTTTATGATTATTCAGGCAAGAATTATCAGTTCCAGGGTGGCGATGCCATTTATGAGGATGTGAACCGTGATGGGCAGATCAACCAGCTGGATGTGGTTTATCTGGGCAATTCTCTGCCAAAGATTCAGGGCGGATTCGGTTTTACGTTCAAGCTGTCAAGCTTCACGCTCCGCACATCCTTCAACTACCGTTTTGGGTGCAAGGTTGTGAACACGGCCCGAATGAATCTTGAAAACATGTACACCACCTATAACCAGTGTGCTTCCGTTAACTGGAGATGGCGCAAGGATGGAGACCAAACCTATATTCCGCGTGCGCTTTATGGCAACGAAACCGCTTACAACTGGCTGGGTTCCGACCGCTATGTAGAGGATGGCTCCTTTGTAAGATTCCAGTATCTGCAACTTACCTGGGATGCACCGAGAAAGATGATCAGCTCCATGGGGCTTCATGCTCTCAAGGTTTATCTATCGGCAAATAACCTCTATTGCTGGACCAAGTATAGCGGAGCCGACCCGGAACATTCGGCATCTGGCTGGGGCTATGCCGTGGATAATGCCAAGACACCAAGGGCAAAGTCGTTTACGCTGGGCTTGAACCTGACGCTGTAACATATCTCTTGCCAACAGTTTACGGATATACAGTAAAGTAGAACTGTAATACAAGAAAGTATGAAGTGTAATACCAAAAAGTATGAACTGTAATTATTGAAATAATGAAGAAGAATATTTTTATCAGTATATTTCTGGCTAGCCTCGTGCCGGCTACCTTCTCTTCCTGCCTTGACACAACGGTACTTCCGGTGGACCGTACCATCGGCGATGAGTTCTGGCAGAGCAGAAGCGATGTGCAGAGCATGGTAGCCGGAGCTTATCAGGCCATGGCTAGCGAAGCTGTCGTAGAGCGCTGTATAGTTTGGGGAGATGTGCGTTCTGATGAGGTTACCCATCTTTCCGAGGGTACCGATGCCAAGGAAACAGCCATCCGTGAAATCCGTCTGGGTAACATGACGAGCAACAACGTATATGCCGACTGGACTCAGTTTTATCAGGTTATCAACCGTTGCAACCTGGTATTGGAAAAGGCTCCCAATGTGGTTAAAATAGACCCTGGCTATACCCAGTCGCAGCTGGCCACCGACCAGAGCCAGATGCTGGCATTGCGTTCGCTCTGCTATTTCTATTTGCTGCGTGCCTTCAGAGATGTGCCTGTTACTTCTGGTGCCTACATGAACAGTAGCCAGGACATGGAGAATCCGCAGCAGGCACCAGCAGTGGTTCTGGAGCGTATCATCTCCGATTTGAACACGGCTGCCGGGCATCCCCTTTCAGCATCGGGCTTCAGCGACTGGCGCCGTTATGGCTATATCAACCGCACCGGCATACAGGCCATCCTGGCAGATGTATATCTCTGGCGTGCATCCATGACACACGATGCTGCGGATTACCAGAGATGCGTAGATGCCTGCGAGCAGGTTATCAGCTCAAAGATGAAGGAAAAAGATGTGAATACCTACGATGAGCTTCTGATAAGCGGGCGCGAGGCTTACAGCCGGATATTTGTAGATCAGAACTCAGACGAGAGCATCTTCGAACTGCAGCTCGACGGCTCAAACATAGCCAATGTGGGACTGAGAAACATGTACTATTACGGGGGCGGAACGCTGGTGAACGGATTGCTGAAAGGTACTAAGATTTTCAGAAGCGATGTGTTTGCCGATGATGCAAAGAATTTCGACTACCGGTATTATGAGAGCGTGGTTAACCTGTCTGATGCCAATGCCACAGAATTTGCCATTCTCAAGATGACAGACAATGAACGTACAACCAACGGACGCCGCCAGCTGCTCACAGAACGTCCTGCCCGAAGTGCCGACAGGTTTGCACAAAACTGGATTGTATATCGTCTTACAGATGTAATGCTCATGGAGGCGGAGGCGTTAGTACAGTTGGGAAAACTGAATGAGGCATTCCAACTGGTCAATGCGGTGCATAAGCGCAGCCTTACGGATGTTTCAAAGAATACCCTGGCGGCAGCCAATTATCCAACGGCCAGCGACATGGAAAAGCTGGTGCTTGATGAGCGCCAGCGTGAGCTCTGCTTTGAAGGTAAGCGATGGTTCGACCTCATGCGGTACAACTATCGCCACATGGATCTTGACGACATAGCCAACCCTGCCAGCATCCTGGCCGATTGCAGCTATGTTTCTACCGGATTAGACGTTTACTGGCCATCGGCCATCTCTCAGGAAATGAGAAGCTTAGTGGAAAGGGGCTATACCGAAGGTGGAACTGCCATCTTGTCGAAGATAGGGCATGAGCCATATCTCTATTTCCCGGTTCTCAAGAGTGAGTTGAATGTAAACTATGCCCTGAGGCAGAATCCTGTATATCAGGAGGCTGATGTATATGAAAAGAATTAAAGATAGAATTAAAGGCAAAAGTTATGAAATTGAAATATATCATGTCGGCAGTTGTTGCGGTTTTCATGCTGTCGGCTTGCAGCACAGAACCCGACGAGGCTAATTTTTATACTTTTACAGGGCAGACCGTGGGTGGATTCATCGAAGAGAATGCCCAGCAATTTAGTAGCTTCCACTACATCCTGCAGCATGCGCAGATAGACCAGCTGCTTGATTCCTATGGTGAATATACCTGCTTCCTGCCCGATAACCAGGCAGTGGAAAGCTATATAGACAGTCTTTATGATGACAGTAAAAACGTATCTCTTCCTCACAATGGAATGACCAGCCGTGGGCTTGAAGGTCTCACAGATTCGCTTTGCCAGGACATAGCCAAGTTTCATATCGTAGAGAAGCAGGTTAAGGTAGCCGACTTTGAGGCCAGTGGAACTATTCTCAATACGATGCTGGGCCGTCTGCTTTCTGTTACGATAGCCGATGGCAAGTATTTGCTCAACGAGAAATCCTCCATTGTGGGCGACGAGCAGTTGATGAGCAATGGCGTGATACATCTTGTCAGTAGGGTGGTAACCCGAAGCAATCGTCTGGTAGCCACAGAATTGGCAGAGGACGAAAGATATTCCATCTTCAGCGAGGCCTTGGCACTTACGGGTCTTTCAGATTCCCTCACGGGCATCAAGAAGGATATAACCCTGTCTTCAACTCCATCTGCCGAATCTTATTATATTCCTCAGAACGAGTGCAAGGTGGGTTTCACCCTTTTTGCAGAGAGCAATGATGTGCTGGCAGAGAAAGCCAACATCCATAGCCTGGCCGACCTGATAGAGAAATGCAAGGAATGGTATGGCAAGGCAGCCCAGGGAGTGAAGCGTACGGAAGAGGCAGGCTGGTATGATTACTATCGCAACGGCGGGATGGAGGTAAGTACCGGTTCAGACTATACCTCTCCTCTCAATGTGCTGAACATGTTTGTGCGCTATCATATCCTGAAAGCTTCTCTCGACCCAATCTCTCTGGCTCTGGACGACAGCTACAATCCCAACAACGGATATAGCGGAGATGCTTACGACTATTATGAAACGATGCTGCCCAAAACGCTTCTCAAGACCTGGAAGGTAAAAAGCGAAGGCGGCAAGGTGTATATCAACCGCTATGTGCTCAACAACACCCTGACCGACAAGCTTCCTTCCTACGAGTCGATGGGTTCGGGAACCATGCATCCGCTGGTATATGCCGGTGCCGAAATAGACGTTGACAACAAGAAGCAGCCACTCAACGGTTACATTTATCCTATAAAAGACATCCTGCTCTATAATGCTCAGGTGCCTATGGGGGTATTGAACGAACGCATGAGAATAGACGTGCTCTCCATGCTTCCAGAGATTATGAACAATAATTTCCGCTCGATGCATACCAATGATCTCAAGCCGCTCAATGGCAATGTGGATGCCTGGCGTGTTCGCTTCCCTGTTAATTTCTTCGACAATGTGGTGGTGTACAACGGCAACAAGACCAAGATCGACATGAATGTACGTTCGTCGGGCAATTCGTATGCACTCTACAAGGGCGACTCTTTCCAGGGTATGGGTGTGTATGATTTTGCCATCAAGCTGCCTGCGGTGCCTGATGGCATGTATGAGATTCGCATTGCCACCACCAACTTCGGTGCTGCCAGCGGTTCTATGCTGCAGTTCTATCTGGGCACTTCGCCTGATGTGAAGTGCATGCAGGCCATCGACTTGCCTGTGGATATGAGAATGGATCCATATAAGGTGGGCGACGACCGCATCGTTTCGCTGGGATACGTGCCGCTTGACGATGAAACCGGATATCCGGAAGCCTATGAGGATAGAGGCGAGGCGAGCGACAAGGTTATGCACAATCATGGCTACATGCGTGAAGGCCTGAGCATCGTAAAGGAGAGCAACAAGAGCTTTGTAAGCCGATATACGGCCTATCAGTTCCGCCGCATCGTGAAGAAGGACAACCTGAAGCAGCGCGACTATTGGCTGCGCGTGAAATCTGTTCTTCCTAACGAGAGCAGCCGCAAGTTCCAGCTCGACTACATTGAGTTCTGTCCTATATCGGTTTATGACAACGGAACCTATGTGGAGGACATTTACTAAATGGTTATGATGAACGATATGAATCAATAAAAGATATGACAATGAAAAAGATATTATACATGGTTTGCTTTTTGCTGACTTTGGCAAGCTGCTCCGAGAAGGACGACTGGAATACTCCTTCTTCACTCATAAACAAGTCGGCAAGCCAAACTCTCTGGCAGAACATGGAAGAGCAGGGCAACCTGAGCCAGTTTATGGAGCTGGCAAAGCGGGTGGGGTATGACAAGGAATTGCAGAACTCCCGGTACCTCACCGTCTGGGCACCATCCGACGGCTCGTTTAACTTCGATTCCCTGAATCATGTGTCGGATGAACTTTTGCTCCAGCGTTTTGTCAAGAATCACATTGCCAACTACGATTATCGTGCCACTTCCGGCATGCGGCAGCGGGTTCGTACCCTCAACGAGAAGTCGTATTGGATGGAAGCTGATGAGCAGGGACAGCCGGTTTTCGACGGCATACCTGTGAGCCTGTCCAATGTGGCAGCCAGTAACGGCAGACTGCACGTGCTGGCTGGCCAGGCTCCTTATTATAACCTTGCATACCACCAGATATTCGATTGGGTCGATGAAGCTCCCATGTTTGCTCAATATGTGCGAAAATTTGAGCACCGCAAGTTGGATGTGTCGAAAAGCATAGAAGGACCGGTGGATGAAAATGGCAATCAGACCTATATCGATAGCGTGATGTTTGTTACCAACGACCTGGCTTACAAGATGGACCGTGTGGATGGCAAGGCCCGTACCAACCTGCTCAGGGCTGCCATAGCCGACGAGGACAGTTCGTACACAATGCTTGTGCCCACAGATGCTGCCTACCAGAAGTACCTGGAGCGCATTGCACCTTATTTTCATTATGCCGACGCTACCCAGTATTACGAAATTCCTGCTTCAGGCGACCTGACTGATACCGTGAAAGTTTGCCGCAAGCAGGTGGTATATAGCAAGGGTGACTTGTTGTCGGATTCCGTTTCCCGCCTGAATGTGGTGAGCGACCTGTTCTTCTCGAACACCGACAGCTACAACAGCTCCTTGGCCAACGATACGCTTCGCAGTACTTACGGTAGAAAACTGCCTTCTGCCGGACTGCTCTCAGCGGTAGTCAAGCAGCAGCAGTTGAGCAACGGAAAGGCCTATCTCATCAGCGAGATACCTTATCAGCCCGGAAATTCGGTATGTCCTGACATTCATGTGCCTATCACTTCAGAAGTCTTTCGCCCACGTGTAAACAATGTGAACCAAATATCAGTGGTGAAGGTGGGTGATGGAGAACAGAACCTGGACAAGGGGGACAGGATTCAAAACTATCTGTCGTTATCGGTATCGAAGGTGGCCAAGCCAGAGGTGTTCTTTTATGTGCCTCACGTCATGTCTGCCACCTATGATGTTTACATAGTTCTGGTTCCTTCTGACGTATTGAATGAGAATAAGGATGTGAAGAGTCTGCCGCAGCAGGTTCGACTCTTTGCCACTTACGCAGATGCCAGCGGCAGTGTGGGTAAGGCAACCTGCTCTACTGCATCTCCAACAGAGATAATAGGTACCGTTACCAGCAATCCTGCCAGAATCGATACCCTGAAGGTAGGTCAGATAACCTTCCCCGTGGCTTATGAGGGGTTGGGGTGCTATCCTGTTATTTCAGTAAAGAGTATGCAGCATAATGCTTCTGGTAAGTACGACAACAACCTTCGCATTGCTGATATCATTCTCAAGCAAGTAGAATAAAGTAAAAAATTGATTATCGTATGAAAAAAGAAAATATATTCATCTTTCTGTTTTCTGCAACTCTGGCTTCAGCCCATGCCAGTCTGCCATCGGGCTTGGATGCCCATGTGCAGAAGGTAGAAGTAATGCAGGATGATAAAGATTTGGTAGCTGTCAGTGGTATGGTGTATGATGAAGCAACCCGACAGCCTCTGGCAGGTGTACAGATACGCACCTTGCAAAGTAACCGATATGCAGCCATGACCGGTACTGATGGAAAGTTCAGCATTCGGGTTCCCCGCTCTTCGGCGGTTCTGTATGTCTCTGCGCCTCAATATCAGCCCCAGCAGGTTGCCATTGGCATGTGTTCGGAAATTTACATGCTGAGTGATGCCTTTCAGCCTCTGTATGGCGAGGGTACGGAGTTGGCTTCCAGCCGCATGTCCAGTCCTTCTTATGGTATGGCAACTACTGCAGATGACCCCATCTGCGGCATGCTGGGTGGTGATGTAAGGGGCATCGTGCGTTCGGGTGCTCCTGCTGCGGGTGCCAACTTCTTTGTAAGGGGACTTAATTCTCTCAATGCCAATGCTCAGCCACTCATCATCGTAGATGGCGTAGAGCTCGACATGCAGTATGGGCGTTCGTCGCTTCACCAGGGCAGCGTGCTCAATATGCTTTCTTCCATTATGCCGTCGGACATCGAGAAGATTACCGTTCTCAAGAATGGTACGGCCCTCTATGGCGCACGCGGTGCCAATGGTGTTATTGTGATTACCACAAAGCGCAGCCACTCTATGGCTACACGTATTGATGTGGATGTGGCTACAGGGCTGGTATTCAAGCCTTCCCTGCCTACCATGATGGATGCTTCTCAATATAGAATCTATGCCACCCAGCTGGCTGGAACGATAGAGGGTGTGAAGCAGCAGACGCTAAACTTGCCATTCCTTAACGATGATCCTTCAAACTATTATTATCATACCTATCATAATGATACCGATTGGAAGAAGCAGGTATATCGCAATGCGCTGAGCCAGAACTACAGCGTGAATGTGCAGGGTGGCGATGATGTGGGCATGTACAACCTTTCTTTGGGATATACTGATGCCGCCAGTACAGCAAAAAAGAATGATTTCGGACGTATGAACGTGCGTTTCAATACGGATATCAATATTGTCAAAAATCTGGATGCGCTGTTCAATCTTTCGATAGCCAAGACCACCCAGAATCTTTTCGACGATGGCTTCGGAAGCAACCTGGCTTCTTCTGCCATCACCTCGCCCACGGTTCTGGGATTGATAAAGAGTCCGTTGCTCTATCCTTATCAGTACAATAATTACCTGGGTGGATTCAGCAATCTGCTGAGTCCTGCCGATGATCTTTTTTCTGGCATAGCCGGGAACACTTCATTGGCGAATCCTGTGGCTATTCTTGAGCAGGCTGAGGGTACTAACAAGAACTATCTGGAGAATACTTTCTTTCAGGCCAGTTTGCAGCCTGTTGTTACCCTGTCGGGGGATTGGAAACTGTCAGAGCTGTTCAGTTATTCGCTCAATCGCAATACGCAGCGATATACCCGTCCATCCACGGGCGTGCCATCGTTTGATGTATCAGAGTTAGGTAAGGTATATAACAAGTTTGCCACTGCGAGCTCTAAGGAGAATCATATCTACAGCAACACGGCTCTGTCATACAGCCATCTCTTTGGTGCCCATTCATTGGCAGGAAAGGTAGGATTCTCTTACAATGTATTCAATTATGATTCTGATGTGCTGAGCTCTGATTTCACGAGTGCCCAGGATGACAAGAATCCTCATATATCAGCCTCTGCCGACAATTACAACCAGCAGGATGGTGCCAACGAACAGTGGAAGCAGATGCAGTGGTATGGCAATGTGGATTACAGCTACAGGAACACCTACTATCTTTCGCTGGCATTGCTGGGTGAGGCAAACAGCCGTTTTGGCAGCCACTGCGACGGCTTGTCGCTGATGGGAGTAAAGTGGGCTTTGTTTCCCAGCGTGCAGCTTGGATGGGTGATAAGTGCTGAACCGTGGTTCCCCAAGACACCCGTGGTGAACTATCTGAAACTCACAGCCGGTTATGACCTTAGCGGCAATGATGATATTTCCAACTATGCAGCCATGACGGTACACACCATGGTGAAGTTCAACCATGTGGCAAATGGTCTCCAGATGACCAACATCGGCAATGAGGACATCAAGTGGGAAACTACCCGCAAGTGGAATGTAGGTTTGCAGGCGCGAATGCTGCATAATCGCCTGGCTCTTTCGCTGGATTACTATGTTCATAAGACTGATGACCTGCTGACACTGAGCAATTTCCCTACTCCGGTTCTAGGCATCAACAAGTACTGGACCAATGGCGGCAAGTTGGAGAACAAGGGTTTTGAATTGTCGGTGAGTGGCATTCCGGTGGTTACCAGGGATTGGCGCCTTGAGGTGGGTGTTTCTGCCGGTCATTACAAGAATAAGCTGCTGTCTCTGGTTGATGGTGATTATACTACTTCCATTTATGGCGAAGATAACATACTTACCCGCGTAGGTAGTCCTCTGGGCTTATTCTATGGCTACAAGACCGAAGGCATCTTTACTTCAGATGCAGAGGCTAAGGCAGCCAACCTTTACTTTGCAGATGATACCGGAGCGAAGCATTATTTCCAGGGTGGTGATGTTCACTTTGCCGATATTCATCAGGATGGAGTTATCGATGCGAAGGATAAGACGGTTATCGGCGACCCGAATCCTGATATCTATGGTAATATCCACCTGTCTCTGGGCTGGAAGAATCTGAGCCTGAGTGCCGGCTTCAATTATTCGTTGGGTAACGACATCTACAATTACCAGCGTTCCATTCTCAATTCTGGTGCCACATTCTACAACCAGCAGGTGGCGGTAACCAACGCCTGGCAGGTGGATGGGCAGACAACCAGCATGCCTCGCATCGCCTATGGTGACCCCATGGGAAACAATCGCTTTTCCGACCGCTGGATAGAGGATGGCAGTTACCTGAGGCTCAAGACGCTCCGCCTGTCTTATCGCATTCCGGTAAATACTTCCTGGCTCCAGGGACTTACCGTCTGGGCTGAGGCAGCCAATCTTTTCACGGTAACGAAATATACGGGTGCCGACCCAGAGGTGAGCTGCACTTCGGCAGTCTTGGGGCAAGGCATCGATGTAGGCAACATAGCTCAGGGAAAAGCTGTAAATTTTGGTTTAAGAATTAATTTGTAAATGTATGAAAAAGTTTGTATATATGGCATTGGCATTTGCCATGCTGCTGTCTTCGTGCGAGGATATGATTAGCGTGGATTCCGACCGTGCACTCCATTTGCCCGAAATCAACCAGAAGTCGGATTCCCTGTTCTATGCATGGGGAATCATGCAGGCCATGCAGCAGGCGGCCGACATGTATGTGTTGCAGAATGAGATGCGTGGCGACCTGGTGAAAACCACCCCGGCATCTCATGTCGATCTGCGCAGCCTTGCCGATTATTCGGCAACTGCTGCAAACAGCTATGATTCTGTATATGTGTATTATAAGGTAATCAACAACTGCAATTATTATCTGGCACATCGTGATACCACATTGTATAATGGTTCTTATCACGTAACGCAACAGGAGTATGCAGCGGTGCTTGCCTTCCGTGCCTGGGCCTATCTGCAGGCTGCCAGAACTTATGGCAAGGTGCGCTTCTATACAGAGCCAAAGACTAACATTGGCTCTGCACTCAACGACCAGTCGCCCATGCTGGGCATGGCCGACATAGTTCGGAATCTGGCTCCGCAGCTGGAGCAATATACGGGTACCGCTGTTCCCAGCTATGCCAACATAGATGCTGGCCTTACCAATCAGGGAAAGCCTAAGACCATCATATCCAGTCAACTGTATATCCCCGTGGATGTAATACTTGGCGAGATGTATCTTGAAACAGGTGAATGGCAGAAGGCTGCAGAGCACTATGCCAAGTATCTGGTGGCTAACGACATGAACTCTTCTCTGGCTACAAGTAGATTTGCCTGTCAGGGTGACGTATATCGAAAACCGGCAGATTATGTTCGTCCTTCCGATTTGCTGCAGGATGAAGATGAAAGCAGCATGACCGGGGTAAACTGGAAAGATGTAGTGTATTCCAAAGACGAGATCATTACCTATATTCCTATGGCTGTAAACAGGTTGAACGGTAAAACCACACAGCTTCCGCGACTGTTCGGTTATAATTATTATGCCACAGCCGACCAGGCAGGCCAGGCATGGCTGGAGCCGCAGATAGAGCCTTCGGAGGAGTATAACAACCTGGCAGATTCCGCCCATTATTACTATTATAATAAGGTGTCAGGAAAATATGGTGAGACGCAGGCTGGCGATATGCGCCGCAATGCCCGCATGACCAGTCATACGGATGTTTCTGCCAATGAACAGATGTTTTATCCATCTCTTTATGTGGGCAGCAATGATATCATCTTGTACCGCAAGTCAACAGTATGGCTTCATCTGGCAGAAGCCTTAAACCGTATGGGCTATCCTGATGCTGCGTTTATGATTCTTAAGGATGGCGTAAATGCCAGGGGTTTTGCTCCCGGCACTTTGGATGGCTACTCTTATTTAGGCCGAGATGCCAAGGAGTTCCTCACCTCCCCATCCATGCGATTGGTGAATGCCGCCAAGACCATAAGCAGCAAGACGGGCAATGACACCATCGTCTATAGTTCCATGTTCAGCAATCCTAATTATGGCATTCATGCACATGGATGTGCCGATGAGCACGGACTGGCCTCTTCCAAGTCGCTATATACCTATGATAGGGTAATGGCACGCAAGCTGGCAGAACTGGCGGCTAAGTTCCAGATTCAGGCGGCTTCGGACGCATCTGGTGGCGAATACTCACTGAAGGATTCTATTAACGCCATGGAAGATATTCTCTGTGATGAGTATGCCATGGAATTAGCCTTCGAGGGTACACGTGCCGGCGATCTGTTGCGAATGGCCCGCCATAAAAACGAATCGGGTATCTACGGAGGCGGCTTCGGATCTCGATGGTTGGCCTACAAGTTCCGGAATCGTCAGTTGGCTAAGGATTTGGCAGATGAGTCTAGCTGGTATCTGCCTTTCGAATAAGTGAACACTCAGAATTTTAACATAAACAAAACTATATCAGATGAAACATCAAATATTATTGTCAGCAGCTGTTATGTGGGCTGCGATTCCTGCAGCCGTTCAGGCACAGCAGATGAACCTGCAGCCATCGGCACAGCGCAGTGCCTCTACTTTCCAGCTTGGTACCTCGGTGGCACCGGATGGAAGTTCGGTTACCTGCGATTCCAAAAGCCTGCTTCTCAATGGAACGCCGTGGCTTCCGGTGATGGGAGAGTTTCATTTCTCCAGAGTGCCACGCCAGGACTGGCATCGCGAACTGTTGAAAATGAAGGCTGGCGGAGTAAATGTGGTTGCTACTTATATCTTCTGGATTCACCATGAGGAAGAGGAGGGTATCTACGACTGGAGTGGGCAGCGCGATCTTCATGCCTTTGTGGAAGAATGCAAAAAGGTAGATTTGCCGGTAGTACTGCGTGTGGGACCTTTCTGTCATGGCGAGGTTCGAAATGGCGGTTTCCCCGACTGGGTTATCAAGAGCGGATGCAGAATGCGCTCAACCGACCAGGCTTACCTGAACAAGGTGGCCCACTGGTTTAACCAGATATTTGCCCAGGTTAATGGGCTGCAGTGGAAGGATGGCGGCCCTATCGTGGGCATCCAGGTAGAAAATGAATGCCGTGGACCTTGGCCTTACATGATGGCATTGAAGGGATTGCTCGACAAGACTGGTTTCGATGCTCCAATCTATACGCGCACGGGATGGCCTCAGATGCAGGGAAAGGTGACCTTTGGACAGTTATTGCCTCTTTATGGTGACTATGCCGACGGTTTTTGGGACCGCTCCCTGAAAGACATGCCGGGCGACTATCCGGGAGGATTCACATTCCGTGCCTCCCGACTCTCTACGGTAATAGCCAATGAGCAGTTGGGTGAGCAGAGCACTGCCATGTCAAAGTCTGATCTGGCATATCCTTATTTCACTTGCGAGTTGGGTGGTGGCATGATGACGAGCTATTCCCGCCGCATCAATATTTTCCCTCAGGATGCTCTTGCCCTGGCGGTATGCAAGGTGGGTAGCGGCAGCAATTTGCCGGGCTACTATATGTATCATGGTGGAACCAATCCCGACGGAAAGCACATGAGGCTCAATGAAGACCAGTCGAGCCTGCTGGTAAATTACAATGAGTTGCCGGTGAAGACCTACGATTTCCAGGCTCCTCTGGGCGAGATGGGACAACCTGGTGGCAGCTATGCGCCATTGCGTAGGTTTCATCAGCTGTTGGCAGATTTTGGAGATAAGATGAGCGGTATGGATGCACAGTTTCCGGCCCAGAAGGATGGGCTGCGATGGAGTGTAAGGTCAGATGGCAAGTCGGGCTTCATCTTTGTCAACAACTATGAGCGATTGAAGAAGCTGGGCGATAAGCAGAATGTAAGCTTCTCGCTGACCAAGACCGACGGAAGCAAGGTGAAGTTTCCTAAGCTGAAGGTTCTTGACGGCGAATCGTTCGTGATGCCGTTTGGCCTGCAGGTGGGAGAGGCTGTTGTGGATTATGCCACAGCGCAGCCTTTCTGTATTCTTCGGGGCGAGAAACCTACTCTGGTGTTGTCTGCCATCAGGGGTATCAAGCCGGTGGTGAAGTTTGCCAAAGGGCAGAAGACAATCAGCGTGCGTATTCTTTCGGCAGAAGAATCATTGATGGCTCAGAAGATAGACTTGGGCAACCGTGATACACTCATCGTTTCGCCGGATATAGTTTATCGTGATGGTGAAAAGCTGATTCATGAGCAGTGGAAGGAAGGAGAGGCGATAGGCTTCTCGCTGGTCAAGGCGCAAGATGCCAAGCGTGAATTGAAAAATGGAGAAAGGGGAGTGCCGCTACAGCCTTCTGACCAGGACTTCGAGGCAGCCTCTGTATGGAAATTGACTATTCCTGAGAATATGAATGCAGATGGCTTATCACACCATGAAGATGCCTTTGTGCGTATCAGCTATGAGGGGGATGTGGCTCGTGTATATGCCGACGGCAAGCTGATAGAGGATAATTTCTGGAATGGCAAGCCTATGTATGTAAGATTGTCGGAACTTCGCGGGCACAAGGTGGAACTGCGCATCTTGCCTTTCCACAAGGATTATCCGGTTTATCTGCAGCCTGCCCAGCGGGAACTCCTGCAGAAGCGTGGAGGCAGTTTGCTGAAGGTGAATGATATCACGATAGTAAGAAGAATCACTGATGGTATTTAAATGCAATGGAAATGAAGAATTTAATTGGTAAAAGCATTTTTGCTTCTCTGCTGCTGGCTGCATCTTGCATGCCGGCAGCAGCAAAAGATGTTTATCTGTTCTCTTATTTTGTAGGGCAGTATGATGGCTTGCACCTGGCTTACAGCTATGATGGCAAGCAATGGACAGCCCTTAACGGCAACAAGTCGTTTTTAAGACCTGAGGTGGGCAAAGACCGGCTGATGCGCGATCCGAGCATCGTGCAGGGACCGGATGGCGTTTTCCACATGGTTTGGACTTCAAGCTGGTACGACCGCATCATAGGTTATGCCTCTTCCAGAGACCTGATTCACTGGAGTGAGCAGAAGGCAATACCCGCAATGATGGACGAACCCACTGCCGAGAACTGCTGGGCTCCCGAGCTGTTCTACGATGAACCTTCGCACACCTATTATATATTCTGGGCAACAACCATTCCTGGCCGTCATACTCCCGTGGCATCAACAGAGGAGGAAAAACGCTGGAATCACCGTATCTATTATACGACCACCCAAGACTTCCAGACCTTTTCGAAGACTGCGCTGTTCTTTAACCCCGATTTCAACGTCATAGATGCCGCAATAGTCAGGAATCCCAAGAAAAAGAAGCAGCTGATGATGGTAGTCAAGAACGAGAATTCCCTGCCTGCCGAGAAGAACCTGCGCGTTACTTTTTCCAGGAATATCAGAAAGGGTTTCTCTACCCATGTCTCCCCGTCTATCACGAGCAAGGATTTCTGGGTAGAAGGACCGGCACCTCTTTATGTGGGTGATTCTCTCTACGTCTATTACGACATGTATCAGAAAGGACGCTTTGGTGCAGTGATGAGTACCGACAACGGTAAGAACTGGAAGGATGTTTCCGGCGAAATCCGTTTCCCTAGAGGTGCTCGCCATGGCACAGCCTTTAAGGTTGACGAGAAATATCTCAAGGCTCTTCTGGAGCATGAGCAGAAATAATTAGCATAGTTTGTGTAGTTGTGTTTGTGGCAAATCATGTTGTATATGACCTGTTTAATGGCATATGCAACAGATTTGCCCCTTTCATGAAACCAATTTTTAGCCAGTTGCAACAAATTAGATATATCTTTGCGGCTGGAAATAACAATTAACAATCTTAGATTATGAACAAGAAATCTATGCAAATCCGCAGCCGATGCCTTATGCTCTTAGCCGCATCGGCATTGCTCCTTCCTGCGCAGGCTCAGCGTAAGATGGACAAGTTAGATAGAGGGCTGGTAGCAGTGCCTGCCAATTCCAATGGTGGCACTGGCAAGGGAAACTTTGTGAGCTGGCGTATCTTCGGCGAAGAGTATTATGATGTAACATATAATCTTTATTGCGATGGCACCTGCATAGCCAGAGGTTTGCGTGTAAGCAACTTTTCGCATGCAGATGGAACTGCGGCAAGCCGTTATCAGGTGGCCGCCGTAGTAAAAGGTGTGGAACAGGAAAAAAGTTCTGAAGTAGCAAGATGGGCAGATGGCTGCCTGGAGGTTCCGATGCAGCCGGCATCCGACCGTGACGGCATTGATGTATCAGACTCCTATGCTCTGAATGATGTATCTCTAGGTGATGTGAACGGAGATGGAGTGGCAGAATTGATAGTGAAGAGAAACTATACAGGAAACATTCTAGATGCTGCCAACAAGACCCGATTCAACCGCTATGAGTGTTATGATATAAAAGGTAAAAGATTGTGGTGGATAGATTTGGGACCGAACCTGATGGCGGGTCCTGATGAACAGTGGGATCTGATTAGTTTTGACTGGGATGAGGATGGAAAGGCAGAGTGCATCATGCGAGGTGCCGACAATATGATTATCCATACCTCTACCGGTCGTGCCATCAAGATTGGTAACATGGATTACATTGCTCCGAGAACAGAATATACACGCGATGGAGCAGAGTATCTTCTGTACCTTAACGGAGAGACTGGTGAACCATATGGTTGGGACAAGTCGTCAGACGCATTCTCGCCGATGGTTTATCCTCTCCCTCGTTTCGAGAATGGAGAGACCGATTATGCTGCCGCATGGGGAGCTAATGATACGGGCCACAGATCTTGCAAGCATTACTTTGGTGCACCTTATCTGGACGGACGCCATCCCAGCATCTTCCTGGGCCGTGGCTGCTATACCCGCCACAAGATGTGTGCCCTGGATGTGAATCCTGAAAACCATCAGTTAACCCAGCGATGGCGCTGGAATGATCTGGGTGGTGCATGGTTTGGCAATGGATATCATAATTTTGCCATTGCCGATGTAGATATGGACGGAAGAGACGAAATCGTCTTTGGACAGATGGTGATAGATGATAACGGCAAGGGACTTTGTACCACAGGATTGGGACATGGTGATTCGCAGCATTGTGCTGATTTCGACCCTTACCGAAAGGGATTGGAACAGTTTGCCTGCAACGAAACCCATCCTGCCTGTACCTATTATAATGCTACTACAGGCAAGATTTATTATCGCCTGCAGACTTCTGGCGATGACGGACGTGCCCTTTGTGGCAATTTCACCAACGACTATCCTGGCTCGGTGGGAAGATCCACCCAGTCGGGCATCATCTCTTGTACCAAGGATAAGCCTACACCGCTTGTTGATGGTGGTATCCAGGACGGAATGTACTGGAGCCATCTTAACCAGCGCATTTACTGGGACGGTGACTTGCTCGACGAGGTGATGGATTCTCCTGGTGCCAGCGGTAAAAGCGCAGCTATCTATAAAGCTTTCGGTGGCAGAATTCTCACACTTGCCGGAGTTACCAACAATTCTTCCAAGAACAATCCTTCTGCCTTGGGTGATATTTTCGGCGATTGGCGTGAGGAACTCGTACTGCGAAAGTGGGACAACAAGAGCCTGCTCATTTACACAACAGCCATACCTACCGAACACCGTATTTATACGCTATGGCATGACCATCAATATCGCAATGCAATGGTATGGCAGTGCGTGGGGTATAACCAGACTCCTCACAAGAGCTATTTCCTGGGCGAGATGGAGGGCATTACCGTGCCTCCACCTCCTTTGACTACCGTGGGACGTGTGGAGATTGCCAATGGAGGTACCATTGGAAATGCACATAAAGACAAGCATGTATTGGTCTGCGAAACCAATGATACCCAAATCAATGTTTCTGGTCAGGCTGCTCCGGATATCGCTACATTCAATATTCCATCATGGGTTCAGGGAAAGAACAGCGACGTGATTAATGGTGAAGCCGATTCCGACAAGAAATACTATGTATGCGATGTGAAGGGCGGTGCGTTCTCCGGACCGATGCGACTGGTAAAGCAGGGTGATGGTATTCTTAACTTGCCGGCTGTGGAGGAAAACTATACCGGACCTACTGATATTTGGGCTGGTACGCTCAACTTCGATGGAAAAATGTTGAACTCTCCTGTATGGCTCAACCGTTTTGCTGCCTTGAATTCCAATGGCGGACAGTTCCGCAGTATCAAGATGGACTATGCTTCCATACTCAGTCCGGGTGCTGAGGGTGCAGGAACCATCCAGACAGATTCACTGAAGTTAGGGTTCGGCTCACGTGTCGTCTTCGATATATATAATAAGGTGGATGGTTCGGCTGAATGTGACAAGGTTTCTGCGAAATTATTGTCTATAGAGAACAGGCAGCAGGGCAATTGGGTTGACTATGGACCTGAGTATCTTACACCTGTAGTTCAGATAAATGCTCATGGTGAGATGGAAGAAGGAAAGTATCTCCTGTTTGATGGCTTGCAGAAGGTAGAGGGTAAGCTCTCCGACCTGGTGATAGAAGGTGTGGATAACACCTTCAAGGTGCAGCTTGAGCAGGAGGATGATAAAGTATATCTCGTTGTGAGCAAGATGCGTGCTGCTGCCGATGTCTTCTGGAATGGAAACGTGAGTGATAAATGGGAGTTGGGCGGAGAGAATAATTTTACTCTGACGCAGAATCCTGCTGATGATGCCGAATGCTTTGTAACGGGTGATGTGGTACGCTTCACTGATGCGGCTGCCAATACTCATGTTACACTGCAGGGTAAGCTGGAGGCAAACTCTGTAATTGTAAATTCTTCAAAGGATTATACATGGAGCGGCATGGGAAGTATTGTGGGAAAAACAAAATTCCTGAAAGCAGGAACCGGCAAGCTTGCCATCCGCACGGATAATACCTTTACCGGTGGTGTGCGTATCTCGGGAGGTACTGTGGTGGCACAGAATCTGAGCAATGCCAACCAGGCGTATGGCAGCTTGGGTGCCGTAACTTCAAATGCCGATGATTTCATCATTGAGAATGGTGCTACTCTCAATACTCTGCAGGCAACAACACAAGATTCGCCTATGATGATGATGGGTGAACTGGGTGGTGTCATCGACTGTGCCAGCAGCTTCCAGGTCAATCAGCCTATTCAGGGCACAGTGCTGACCAAGAAAGGTAACGGATGGATGGGAATGAATGTGAACAGCAAACTCTCCCGACTCATCGTGGATGGTGGTGGCATCCAGTGTCTGAATGCCAGTAGGGTGGCTGCCACCGTAGAGTTCCATAACGGAACCTATTCCGAGAATACAGGCAGCAATTTTACGATAGAGGTGCCAAAGGGCTATAGCGGAACCTGGAACACAGCCAACCGTTCTGTTTATTCCAACCGTATTCTGGGTGCAGGTACGCTTACCATCTATTGCGAAGAAGAAAAGGGTAACGGATACTTTGCAACCCGTACTCAGCTGGGCATCAACCTGAAAGATTTCGAAGGAACCATCAATGCCACCGGACGGGGTGATGATGCCGGAAAGGCATGGACCTTGAATTCATCCACAGGTATGCCTAAGGGTACTCTTTGTATCGAAGACGGCTTATGCGTGCTGAATACGGGCAAGACCTATGCCATTGGTAAGCTTGCCGGAAAGGGTATGCTTGGAGGATTGGCTAACTTTGGCGGTGGCGGCAGTTCCGGACGTAACATCTGGAAGGTAGGCAATGACGAAGACTGGACTTGGGGCGGCATCGTTACGCATGATGCTCAATTCGTGAAGACAGGTTTGGGTAAAGCCGTAATGTCGGGTGCCAGCAATACCACGGGTGCCGTTACCATCCAGGAAGGTGAAATCAATCTGAAGTCAGGTGCCCGCCTGGGTTCTGGTATCCTGACCATTTATGATGGAGCAGTGCTCTCGGGTATCACTTCTGCGTCGGTGCCTCTGGCTAATGCCAAGGTAAACCTGAAGGGTGGAGCTACCTTGCAGGTTGGCAATAGTGCCACGGCGGTGTTGGGTTCCATGTATTTTGGTGGAAAGAATGTTACATTTGAACCAAAGAGCATCCTGCGCTTAGGCATCAACGGAAAGGCTTCCGGTTCCCGTACCGGCGGTACATGTATTCAGAATATAGGAAATCTGGTGATGAATGGTACTGTCCAGCTCTATTATTCGGCAGCAGCTATCTCGAAATTCCAGGTAGGCGACTATATAGAACTTTGGAAGGATGTAGCGAAAGTGAGTGGAACTCCGCTTCTGGAAAACCCTGTCATTGATTCTGCCCGTGGACTTTACTGGGATACCAGAGATATTTCGCAAGGTGTCTTGAGAGTTACCGACCAGGTTCCTACGGGAATTCTTCTACCTTTTGCTGAGCAGAAAGCGGAAAGTCGCTACTATGATAGCAAGGGTATTTCTCTTCCAGCGCCAAAGAAGGGTATTAACCTCATGAGGAAGAATGGTAAGACTAGTAAGATATTTGTAAAATAATTTATTAAACAACAAAAGTATGAAAAGAACATTTACAATTGCGGCCATGTGCCTGAGTGTGTTCTCTGTCAATGCACAGCGACTTTATGACTATACGTCTAAGTTGGTGAACAACAGTTTTGAAGATTTTTCTGCCCAGGGTGGTAAGGAAGTCAAGGGATGTACCAATCCTCCTGCAGGATGGCAGATTTTCAAGGATGGCGTGGAGTGTACATCGGGTAGTGAGATTGGTGTGGCTGAGTGTCGTCCGCACGCTGGAATCAATGAAAACCGTGATGGAAACAACGTCTTTACATTGTGGAACGCAACTATTCCGCAGTTTGAAATCTCGCAGAAACTGGTGGGTTTGCCAAATGGTACCTACAAGGTTACGGCAAAGATGGTTTTTGCGCATTCCTGGTTTGTGGATGCTGCCAATTATACCACCAAGCTGACGAGCCAGCGTATCTTTGCCAATCAGAACTCTCAGTATTATGGATCAGAGGGTGATTATAACGAGAACACGTTGGCTGCCGGTGAGATTGCTGCTTTCGCAGGAAATGTGGAGGCTGATGGCGATAACGATGCCTTCCAGAATATGGAAGTAACTACCATGGTAACGGATGGAGTACTTACCTTAGGTGCCCGTACCAATGGTATCTGCAAGGATGGTACTACGGGTGATGGTTCTGGAATGGGATGGATGAAGATAGACGATTTCCACTTGTATCTGGTTGTCAATTCCGTAGAGGAAGCCATTGCTGCACTTCAGTCTGAAATCGCCTCTGCACAGACCTTGGAAGGTAGTATCATTACTGGTGGAACCCGTGAGTTGCTGAATCAGGAAATTGCTAAGTCGCAGTCTATGCTGAATAGCAGCAGCGTTGATGATGTTCTCAATCAGCTTACTGCTTTGACCGTTGCTGAGAATGCTGTAAAGAAAAGTGTTCTCCTCTGCGAGCAGCTGGCTGCTGCCTGTGATGGAGTTTACGACTGGTTGGCTGATAATGACAGGTATGTTGAGACAGAAGCAGGAGCGAAATTGTTGGATATTGCTGACAAGATCAGTACTGACAAGGAAGAGAATTTTTCTGACTATACTGATGAGTCAGCTAAGTCTCTCATTCAGCAGATTGCCGATCTGAAGGTTTTTGCCATGATTCAGGCCGACTGTGTGAATGGTGCCGAGATTACCCATTTCGGCAAGAACATGAGCTTCGAGGATCTGTCTGCCCAGGGTGGTGTCAGCTCTACCCGCTGTGTCAATCCGCCTGCAGGCTGGAGCATCTATAAAGATGGTGTGCAGTGTGCTACAGGCAGTGATATCGCTATGGGTAGTTGTTCAATTTCCGCAAATACGCAGGAAGGCGTAGATGGTGGTTTTGCTTTCTCTATCTGGAATCCTACCATTCCGCAGTTTGAAATCTCGCAGAAGATAACCAATCTTCCAAACGGCACCTATAAGGTAACGGCAAAGATGATGTATAGTCACTCTTGGTTTGTCAATGCCGACCAATATACCACCAAGACCACAAGCCAGCGTATTTTTGCCAACAATCATGTGCAGTACTTTGCTTCTGCTTCTGATTACAACGAAAATACCCTTGTGCAGGGAGAAGAGGCAAGCTTTGCCAACAACACAGAGGCTGATGGCGACCAGGATGCATTCCAGAACCTGGAAGTTACTACCACCGTAACCGACCATACCCTGACCTTCGGTGCCCGCACCAACGGTATCTGTTCTGATGGCTCTACTGGCGACGGTTCAGGAATGGGCTGGATGAAGCTTGACGATTTCCATATTTATGCGATAGATGTGGAAGATGCTACAACAGGCATCACCGATGTGAAGAATGATGCTGAAAATGCAGATGCAACCATTCGATACTACGACTTGAATGGTATGCAACATCAGCAGTTGAAGCGTGGTGTGAACATTGTAAAGAAGGGTAATCAGGTGATTAAGGTTATCAGATAACGGTTCATTGCTTTGTTTTGTTGCACCTTTGGTGTAAATCCGTTGCTTAAATACGAGGTATTTCTGTTGCATGATAGGCGATATGAGATATTTTTCGTATTTTTGCAGCGGATTTTCTTAATATAACATCATGAACATGAAACGAATTATTACTCTGGTTTTCGTGCAACTGGTTTGGTATTCCCTGGCAGTTGCAGCCCTGGAAGCAGTTCCTGTGAATCTGAATATTTCTCATGGATTGCTCAGCAACCGATGTTGGCAGGTGTCTCGTCTGGATGATCGTACCATGCTGATAGGTTATCCCAATGTGTTTGCTGTCTATGATGGGGCGAGAAGTTATCCCTGCCAATTCGACCCAAGGGAAAGTCTGGGTATTGACGGCTATGAGACCAATAGCTTTTCTGATTCATCTGGTAGGTTGTGGATCAAGAAATATAAGATGGCCTACGTCTATGACCAGCATGCCCGCCGGTTTTTGCACAGAGACGAGATGCAGCGGCTTTTGCCTGTAGGGAATTTGCGCGATTTCTTTCTTGATTCCGATCGTAGCATGGTGGTATATGCCAAGAACGGATCACTTGGATTTTATGATTTCAAGCATGCTGTGAGATGGGTTCATAACACCAAGGTTCCTCCTGTTGGGGTAACGTCAATCGGTGGAAAACGGCTCGTGTTCCTGGCTGATGCTTCTGTTCTTATATTCGAAGGTGACGGTTTCGTGAGGAAGGATGAAACCCATAAAAGGCAAAGCTTGCCTTACTCTTCCATAGTTTGCCATGCCTTGGATAAGCAGAATCTGCTGATAGCGTCTTCGCAGGTGGGCTTACTGATATATAATGTACAGACCGACAAATTTGCCATGGCTGATGCTGATGCTTCAAGTTTCGTAAAAATACTGGTAGATGATTCCGGGCAGATTTTCGTAGTCTCTACAGCTGGTGTGAAAATTTATAACCGCTTCATTCAGCTGACGCATCATACATCGGATATCTTTCTGGATCGTCAAATCAGCGATGCAACTCTCGACTGGCAGGGAGGCTTGTGGCTTGCTACATATCTGAATGGTATTTATTATTACAATCCTTCGCACACGAAGGCTAAAGTTGTAAAAATGAAGGATAATCATCAGATAGTGTCTCTATGCAGATTGGATAACCGCTATCTGCTATATAGTACGCAGCATGCGATATATCGGTTTGATGTAAAAACTGCAACTTCCAGCCTGTTTGGCCCGCAACCAGTTCCTATAGAGACTCTGACAAGTGTGCGTGCTGACCATGAGGGGCATATTTGGATATCCGGATATGGTGGTGTGTATGAAACTGGCGCAGATAGCCCTCTGAAGCAAGCTAAATTAGGACGGTCTTATTTTGCCATTCCTTGGCGTAACCGGATTTATACTACAGGAGGTTCTCATGGAGACTTTGGATATATCGACCGGCATGACATGAAATTCATGCCTTTGGCAATACCCAAAAACCTGCAGCCGGTACCGATGGTTCTGTTTAGAGCCGCTTTGGATTCCGTTCATCAGCGTTTCATTGTTTCAAATGAAATGGGCTATATGTTCAGCTATGATATCCGCAAAAAGCAGTGGAGCCGTTTTCCTAAGGATAACGAGTTCTTCAAAAGGATGAATACGGGGGCTAATGCTATTCATTGTGATGCTGAGGGCAATGTCTGGGTGGCATCGAGCAATGGACTCTATGTAGAGTGGAACCATGGAAAAATGGAATGTTTTACCAAATCTCAGGGACTGCCTGACAATATGATACGCGGCATCGTGTCGGTAAAGCCTGGCCAATGGTGGATTATGACGGCAACGGGACTGGTTTGTGCGGAAAGAACAAATAAGGGGAATCTGCTGTTCTTTAATTACGATGTAAGGCAAGAGGCTGATGGCGAGGAAACTGTTGATGAATGCCTGGTGGCTCTTGACGGTTCTGTATGGCTGGCTACGGCTAGCAAGCTCATCAGTGTGAGTACGTTATGCCGTAAAAAGGTGGAGGGGAGGAATTTGCACCCCATACTGACGAATATTGAAATCAACGGAGTTGAATATCCGTTGTCTGAATTGTATGCCAAAGGAAATAAACTACACCTGGCTTACAACCAGAATTTCATTTCATTGTCTGTTTCTGCATGTAATTACATAGCCCGTGAACAGACTTCTTATCGTTACCGTCTGGCTGGCGTGGATGCGGAGTGGCATGAAGCAGCTCCGCGAAACGGGGTCTTAGACATAGCTTATACCAATGTAGATGATGGTAAGTATCAGTTTCAGGTAGAGGTAATGGACGAGAAGGGGCAATGGGGGAATCCTCTGAACCTGACCATACGCATAACGCCTCCGTGGTGGAGAACCTGGTGGGCTTATACCCTATATGTAATATTATTGGTTGTATTATGTATTATGGGGTATCATTTATGGCAGCGTCGTCGTGCCTTGCTGCAGAAGCTAAAGGAGCGTCACAACAAGATGTTGATACAGGCGGTTAAGGTGAAGCCTGAGGATTTGCAGATAACTTCACAGGATGAACTGTTCTTGCAAAAGGCAGTGAAGTTGGTGGAGAGAAACATGGCTGATCCAAACTACAACGTTGATAAATTAAGTGATGATCTGGCTCTTAGTCGCAGTCATTTCTATCGGAAACTTCATGAGATGACAGATCAGTCGCCAACGTTGTTCATCCGAACCATCCGTCTCCGAAGGGCCGCTCAGCTGCTGAAGGAGAGCGGATTGTCGGTGAGCGAAGTAGCTTATCAGTGTGGATTCAACAGTTTGGCTTCTTTTCGCAAGTATTTTAAAGACTTGTATGGAGTGATTCCGAGTGAATATAAAGAGCATGTAAAATGATTTTGTTAATTCGTAAATGTCATAGATCGTTAATTCGTAAATATTATAGATCGTTAATTCGTAAATATCATAGATATATGAGACAGAATAAATGGAAATTTCTGATGTTTTTCATTCTGCTGTTATTGGATAGCAACCTGCTGCTTGCCGGTGGAGTAACCCCGCCGGGCAGGAACCAGCAGAAGCAGAAAGTGGTAAAAAACAAGAAAGAGCAGGTAGATGGGGGCATTTTCCAGGCTCCCCTATATGGTAAGACAATCAATGTGATAGGTGATAGTTATGTAAAGAATCACCGTCGGCCTTACGAGGAAGCCTGGCATTATCTTGTTGCCGGGAAATATAAGATGAACTATCGTAATTATGGTAGAAACGGCCGATGTCTGGTTTTCGACAGAACTTCAGAGAAATGGGGCAAGCCAATGTTGGAATATTACAGAGAGATGAATGATACGGCAGACTATGTATTGGTGATAGGAGGGCATAATGATGCCGATTTTATTGCTCGCGGCAAGGGTACACTCTTGCAGTTTGAGGTTGGTTTGGATAGTCTTTGCCGTGGATTGATAGCCAAGTATCCTTCGGCAAAGTTGGCATTCGTTACTCCATGGCGTGTACCAGGTCAAGCCTTCGAATCGGTAACTTCTGTCATCAAGAAGGTATGCGGCAATTATTCTATTCCTGTATTTGATGCTTCCAGCAGTTCTGGCATTTATGTCTGGGATGAAACGTTTCGCAAGCTTTATTTTCAGGGTCCGAATGATATGGCACACCTGAATGCCAAGGGACATCAGTTGTTCTTTCGCAAGGGAGAAACATTCCTGTTGGGATTGTAAATAACAAACTTGTTTTCCGATACCATGCATGATGTGTTTGCAAGTAAGCATGTTTGAAAACAAACATGTTTGCATGCAAACACATTCTGCAGGCAGTGATGCCGGCCGGTTTCTGCGTTTTTAGGGTAGGGGAGAAATGCTACTTGCAGTGTTTACCGTTAAAAAGCATTAAATATCTTTAAGAAAGTAAGACTTTTCAGATAAAAAGTTATATCTTTGCCTCCTATAAACTCTATAATGCAAACCATATAATTAAAAATACAACATGAAGAAAATCTTATCTATTGCTTTTGCAGCATTACTTGCCACATCATCTTTTGCCCAGAAAAGCGAAACGCTTCTGGAACGTAACCAGTTGGCAAAAACTCCTCCTATGGGATGGATGACCTGGAACCTCTTTCAGGGGAACATCAGCGAGAAACTGATTAAGGAAACAGCCGATGCCATGGTGGAACATGGCTTCCGAGATGCAGGTTACGAGTATATCTTCATTGATGACTTGTGGCAGGGCGGTCGTGACCGCCACAACAACATCATTCCAGACCCTGAGAAATTTCCGAATGGCATCAAGGCGCTTGCCGATTATGTTCACTCCAAGGGTTTGAAGCTGGGCATCTATTCTGATGCGGCTCAGCTTACCTGCGGCGGATGGACAGCCAGTTACGGTTTCGAGGAGCAGGATGCCCGCACCTTTGCTTCGTGGGGCATCGACTATCTGAAATATGATTACTGCCATGCTCCCGAGGATAGCGCCACTGCCCGGAAGCGCTATCGTACCATGGCCCAGGCCTTGAGCAAGTCGGGCAGAAACATCGTGCTCGGCATCTGCGAGTGGGGACAGCGCAACTGCGAAGAGTGGTGCGAGCAGGTAGGCGGTTCTCTCTGGCGAACCAGCTATGATGTAAGAGATATGTGGAAGGATATTGTTCACCAGGGCGGAATGGGTATCCTCGATATCGTGAACGTCACCGCACCGCTTGCCAAGGATGTGCGCCACGGCCAGTGGCCGGATATGGATATGCTGGTAGTGGGATTGAACGGAAAGGGCGGCCCGTCCAGCGATTTGGGTGGAGTAGGGTGCAACTATACGGAATATCAGACTCAGATGAGTATGTGGTGCATGATGTCGTCGGTATTGGCACTGAGCAACGACCTTCGAAAGCTTTCGCCTGAGGATAAGCGCATTCTCCTGAACAGGGAGATCATCGCCATCAATCAGGATCCGCTGGGCAAGGCAGCAGAGCGCAAGGTGAATCAGGCAGATTATCAGATTTATGTTCGTCCTTTGGCCAATGGTACCCATGCCGTAGCCATTCTTAACTGCAGCGACAAGGCCATCAGCATACAGGCAGATTTCAGGCAGTTGGGCTTAAACGGCAAGTATGCGGTAAGAGATGTCTGGCAGCATCGCGATATTGCCAGAAAGGCAAGCAAGTGGAAGGGTAGTGTAGCTGCCCATGAAACGAAGGTATTCGTATTGAAATAGGTGTTTTTCGTAACTTTGAAGTCTCAAATAACAATATAAGAATATGTTTACTTCAAATTTAATCCACTTTTTAAAGTGAAGTCAGATAAAAAAAACAGTGAGTCAGGCATAATGCCGGGCTCACTGTTTTATTTTAACCTTTCTTTTTCTGCATCATCATGCGCGACTTTTCTTTAGCCAGGGCTTGCATATCCACAGCCACATCGTCTTCATCTACGATTTCCACGCCGGTCATTGTTTCAATTACGTCTTCCATGGAAACTACGCCTCTGAGGCATCCGTATTCATCCACGATGATAGAGATATGTTCCCGCTTTTCCAGCATCTTTTCCCATATCTGGTAAAGAGATTCCTCCTCGTTGAAGGAAAGGATAGGTCGCATCAGTTCTGACAATCGGGTTTTGAACTCATCGTCTGAAACCGATTTGAGGACCATGTCTTTCAATACGTATCCCACAATGTAGTCCTTATTGTTGTCATACACCGGGATGCGCGAGAAATTCCATTCCTTCTGTTCGTAAAACTCCTTGGTGGTCAGATTCATGTTGGCCGATTCTACGACGATGGATGGAGTCATCACCTCCTTGGCCTTTACTCCAGCCAGGTGGATGCAGCTTTTGATAATCTTGCTTTCCGATTCGCGGAAGATGCCCTCTGTGGTACCTACATCTACCATGGCCGATACTTCCTCGCGGCTCATGGAAGCCTGATGAACTTTAGGGGTAAATACCTTGGTGATAAGTTCTGAGAGCAGAACCAGCGGGTAGGTGATGATGATGAGTACCCTGATAATCCTGGTAGATGGCATGGCCAGAGAACGCCAATAGGAGGCACCGATGGTTTTCGGGATGATTTCAGAAAGTACCAGAATAAGCAGGGTGAGAATAGCGGAAATGATACCGAAGTATTCTTCGCCAAAGAGTTTCATAGATTCGGCACCTACTCCGGCAGAACCGATGGTGTGGGCAATGGTGTTGAGTGAAAGAATGGCACCCACAGGTCAATCTACGTTGTTCTTGTACTTTTTCATCAGTGCGGCAGTCTGGTTGCCTTGATTCTCCTTCATCGAGATAAACGACATCGGAGTGGATAGTAACACTGCTTCCAGTACGGAGCATAAAAAGGATAGTGACAGAGCACCTAAAAAATATAAAATGATTAAACCCATGTAATTTTTAATTCGTTAATAATATGTTATCTCAAGCAAGATAGATATTATTTCCGGAGACTACAGTTGAGGATGTAATGGGGAACATTACATCTATGGTTGTGCTGTATGTGGGTAGTTGTAAATTTCATCGCAATTATGTATCTGTTTCTTCTATCATATATATCAGTTTCTTCAATCATATATATGTCAGTTTCTGCAAACTGCCATATATTTTCTGCAAAGATATTGATAAAAAACAGAATTATCGATTGCTTTTTTATATATTAGATAGATTTAAGTTGATTTTACTAAATATTTGTTATATTAAGTTGTTATTCCGCTTTTCTGCAGCACATCTCTGGCATAATATGTTTGCAATCAAACATGTTTGGATGCAAACATGTTTGATTGCAAACACGTTTATCATTTTCTATATCATTTTCCTTATCATTATCTTGTCCATTCCCCAACTTTTTGAGGAATAGTTCCACACTATTTCCCCAATTTCCTCAACCCTAATTTATGGCACAAAATTGATAACTATCTGTAAGTCAATGGTATCATGGTTTTATCTGTTTTTTTGGCACGCTGGTTGCAACTATGAATAGCGGGTTCGATAATGAATCCACAAAACAGAGTAAATAACAATAAATAGTAACAATTTAAAATAGATAAGATTATGAAGAAGTTCGTTTTTGCAGCTATCGCAGCTATGGTAATGGTTTCAGTAAGCAACGTATTTGCATCAGGCAAAATGATGATAGATAATTCTGAAGTAGTTCCAGTTGATACAGTAGCACCTGAAACTCCTAAGGATTCAGCAGAGGTCAGCACTCCTGTTTTGCCACAGGCTGGTGCAGAGGATTCTACAGATCAGGCTACTCCTGCAGAGACAACATCTGAAGCAACATCTGAAGTAACAGAGGCTACTTCTGAAGCAACAGAGGCTACATCTGAGACTCCAGCAGAGTCTGTAGATACTGCTCAGGCAGAGCAGCCTGCAGCACAGGCAACTGTTTCTGAGTAAGCAGTTCTCAGATATAACTCAATTCTAGGCATACACAAATGCAACACATTTTGCAGTACATATATATATATAGATAGGTAAAGAAGTAGAAAGAGTTTTCATCAAGGTAAAAGTTTATATTTAGGTTTAAATTGCAGTTTTATTATCTCAAAAGATAAGTAGGATTTTAGGTTCGGTTTATGAAAAGTGAAGCCTGCCGGCAGTGATGCCGGCAGGCTTCTGCGTTTTTAGGGTAGGATAGGGTAGGGTATGATATGATGTATGATATAGAATATCTTGCTTGTATCCGTAGAAATCATGCACATTGCAAGTACACAGGGGTGGTTACTCTCTTTTAATCTGTGCGATGTCCTTCAGGCGCACGATGTTGCCCTTGGGGTCGGAATATACGATTTGTTCTGCCACATCCCGCTCGTTGAGTCGA
>ERZ1026858.111-NODE-111-length-42429-cov-124.986124_pt1 | contig 42429 bp, 37 predicted proteins | sample MGYA00380159_ERZ1026858 | MGnify/ENA primary metagenome ERZ1026858 (study PRJEB33269, sample SAMEA4719795) | human gut metagenome | biome: human-associated habitat; feature: organic feature; material: feces | place: Cameroon | collected 2013-10 ...
TATACATACGATACGGCCATCACCAGCTTCTCGCTGGGTAACCTCGACAGATATGTGAAAACGGCTGCCGGAAAGGATACTCTGCTCAAGTCGAGTGTGAAGGGCTCTAGCTATAAATTTTATATAGATCAGACCACCCGTCAGATCTATAATGCGGATTCCTTGCCAGCCGGTACAAGAACAGCTGCCGTATTGGCTACCATTGCCAGCAAGAACAGCAGTCCGGTTATCGTGATGGATACCAAAAATCCAGAGGTTCTCGATTCGGCTGCCTATTATTCAAGCACCGACTCCATCGATTTCTCTCAGCCACGCAAGATCCGTGTGTATAACAATGCCTTCTCTGCATACACCACTTACACCGTGACCGTGAACGTGCATCAGGAGCTGCCATACGATTTCAACTGGCAGGCTAAGGGAGCACAGGCAGCTTTGGCTGCCCTCCAGGATGTGAAGGTGCTCGCCCTGGACGACCATATCTATGCCTTCGGAAAGACTGCCGAGGGCTTGAAGATATACAAGACTTCTTATACAGACGGTACCATCTGGACAGAGGTGACCCCTAACCAGACTTTCGCCGCAGATGACTATAAGAATGCTGTGATGCTGGATGGCAATATCATCATCCTTTCGGGTGGCAAGGTATATCTTTCTGCCGATGCTGCTATCTGGCAGCAGGTGGGGGAGAACAGCGAGCTTAAGCTGTTGGCTGGTGCCAGCAGCAAGTATCTCTATGCCTTCACGGCTACAGGAATCTCTGTGTCTAAGGACAAGGGTGCTACCTGGACAGCCCAGAAGATAGATGCCGACTTCTCTCTTCTGCCAACCCAGAACCTGAGTATGAGCGTTTCTGATATCGCTTCGGTGAAGAATGCTGAGAATGTGCTCCTGATGGGAACCCGCGATGCCAGCTATGGCGATACCATCGCTACCACATGGACTCATGTGGCAGATTATGCAACCAATGCTCCTGAGTATGCCTGGAATTATCTGGATCTGGATGCCAACCAGGGCGGAAAGATGCCGATGATGAACGAGGTACTCACCTGCGCTGCAGATACCGGCTTTGTGGCCCTGGGCAGCAACGGCAACTGGTATAAGAGCAAGGACAACGGACTGACCTGGGCGGTGGATTCGCTCATCACCCTGCCTGCAGAGTTCAAGGCAAATACCGGCCGCTTCGGTTTCTGCCGCGATGCAAACAACTTCTATTGGGTTATCCGCAACGGTTACGTATGGAAGGGACGCTATAACATCGATGGCTGGCGCAAGGATTAAGCCATCTCTGTGAAGCAAAGTAATCGACAAGATACATATTTTATATATATAATAAGGTATAAGAAATGAAAATCAGCTTGCGCAACTTCCTGTTGCTGCTGTGCCTCTTGTTCCAGATGCAATGGGCAAGGGCACAGGACGACCCGCAATATCGCATGGAGATAGGTGCGGGCGTTGGTCTGGTGGCTTACGAAGGCGACCTGAACGGCAATGTCTTTGCCAACCAGCAGCCGATGGGAGCCATCGTGGGCAGATATAATTTCGACCCATACAAGGACTTGCGGCTCAACCTGGCGTTCGGCAAACTGAAAGGATCCACCGACAAGGTGGAAACCTACTATCCCGACTATCAGGAGACACCTTACTCTTTCAGCAATACGCTGGTGGATATGAGTCTGGTGTTTGAGTATAACTTCTGGCCCTACGGCACAGGCAGGGACTACCGCGGAGCCAAGCGGCTGGTGCCCTTCGTGTTTGGTGGCTTGGGAGCCACCTTTGTAAAGGGAGACGGGAAGAATGTATTTACCGCCAACGTGCCCCTGGGCATCGGCGCCAAATATAAGGTGACAGACAGGCTGAACATCGGCGTGGACTGGACCATCCATTTCTCGCTGAACGACGAACTGGACGGGGTGAAAGACCCCTATCTCATCAAGAGCAGCGGAGCCTTCAAGAACACCGACTGCTACTCGATGCTCCAACTCTCGCTCACCTACAGTTTCAGCGAAAGATGTAAAACTTGTAATAAGGAAGATTAAGAACTCGTAAATAAAGAAGAATATTATATGAACAACTTGGATATGAACAGAATTCCTGAGCACATCGCCATCATCATGGATGGCAATGGACGCTGGGCTACTGAAAGAGGTAAGGACCGCAGCTACGGCCATCAGGCTGGAGTTGACGCAGTGCGTTGCATCACATCAGAGTGTACTCGCCTCGGCGTGAAGTATCTCACCCTCTATACCTTCTCTACAGAGAACTGGAATCGTCCTGCCGACGAAATCTCGGCTCTGATGGGATTGGTGCTCACTTCACTGGAGGATGAAATCTTCATGAAGAACAACGTGCGTTTCCGTGTTATCGGCGATATGAAGCGTCTGCCACAGGCTGTGCAGGATAAGTTGCAGGAAACCATGGACCATACTGCCAAGAACGATGCCATGACCATGGTGGTGGCGCTGAGCTACAGTTCGCGCTGGGAAATCATGAAGGCGATGAAGGAAACCGTGAAGGAAGCCATGGAGAAGGGCGCAAGCTACGAGGAAGTGGAGAAGATGCTGACCGAGGAGAACTTCGAGCAGCACCTGGAGACCAACTTCATGCCAGACCCAGACCTGCTGATCCGTACGGGCGGCGAGCTGCGCATCAGCAACTATCTGCTCTGGCAGATTGCCTACTCGGAGCTTTACTTCTGCGACACTTACTGGCCAGACTTCAACGAGGAGAGTCTGCACAAGGCAATAGAGAGTTTCCAAACCCGCCAGCGCCGCTACGGAAAGACCGAGGCACAGGTAGAGGCTGAGGAGGAAAGCAAGTAACATCCTCCACGATGATAGGTAAGCAAAGAAGAAAAGTTACAGATACTATATATATAATAAGGTATATAAATGAACAAGTTTAGAAAGATTTTCATCCTGCTGCTGGGCGTTATGGCGAGTGTGCAGATGCTGGCACAAGATAAAATCGTTAATCCCGACATCTCGTATGCCGGAACACCCCGCACGCTGACCATCGGCGGTATCAATGTTTCGGGTGTGGAAGGATACGAGGACTACGTGCTCACGGGTATCTCCGGACTCTCGGTGGGTGATGAAATAGAAGTTCCTGGCGATGCAATCACCAGTGCTGTGAAGCGTTATTGGAAGCATGGCCTCTTCTCGAAGGTTGCTATCGCTGCCGACTCCATCGTAGGCGAGAAGCTCTATCTGCACATCTATCTGGCTGTGCGCCCTCGTATCTCGAACATCAACTATGTGGGCTTGAAGAAGAGTGAGCGTGAGGACATGGAGCAGAAGCTGGGTATGGTGAAGGGTACACAGGTGACCCCTAACATGCTCGACCGTGCCAAGATCCTCGCCAAGAAGTATTTCGACGACAAGGGATTCAAGAATGCCGATATCCAGATTAACCAGCGCGACGACGTGGCTAACAAGGGACAGGTGATTCTGGATGTCATCGTGGACAAGAAACAGAAGATCAAGGTTCATCAGATTACCATCGACGGTAACGAGAAACTCTCTGACCGCAAAATCAAGGGTGGAGTCTTCTCGAAGGGTGCCTTTGCCAAGACCCACGAGGCTGGCAAGTATGCCACCTTCTTCAAGTCGAAGAAGTTTACTCCTGAGCGCTGGAAGGAAGATAAGCAGAAACTCATCGAAAAATACTATGAGTATGGTTATCGCGACGCCCAGATTCTGGAGGATAGCATCAGCAACTTCGACGAGAAGCATGTAAACGTATATATCAAGGTAGATGAAGGCAAGCAATACTTCGTGCGCAACATCAACTGGGTGGGTAACACCGTATATCAGACCGACAGGCTCAACTACCTGCTGGGTATGAAGAAGGGTGATGTATATAACCAGAAGATTCTGCACAAGCGATTGAATGAAGACGATGATGCGGTGGCGAACCTCTACTACAACAATGGTTACGTGTTCTCTAACATCAATCCTGCCGAAATCAATATCGACGGTGATTCCATAGACCTGGAGATGCGCGTGACAGAGGGACCTCAGGCTTACCTGAGCCACGTACGTATCAATGGTAATACCCGTCTTTATGAGAATGTGGTGCGCCGTGAGCTCCGTACAAAGCCAGGTGACCTCTTCTCTAAGGAGGCTTTGATGCGTTCGGCACGTGAGTTGGCTTCTATGGGACACTTCGATCCAGAAAAGGTTAGCCCAGACGTGAAGCCTAACTACGAGGACGGAACCGTGGATGTAAACTGGAACCTGGAGCAGAAGAGTAACGACCAGATTGAGTTCTCGCTCGGTTGGGGTCAGACGGGTGTCATCGGACGTGTGGGCTTGAAGCTCAACAACTTCTCTATGGCAAACCTCTTCAACAAGAACAAGGAGCATCGTGGTATCATGCCTATCGGTGACGGTGAGGTGCTGAGCATCGGTGCACAGACCAACGGTACCTACTACCAGAGCTACAACGTAAGCTACTCTACCAACTGGTTTGGCGGCAAGCGTCCTATCCAGTTCAGCGTGGGTGCCTACTACAGCAAGAGTACCGACGTGTCAAGCAACTACTACAATAGTGCTTACATGAACAACTACATGAGTTACATGTATGGCTACGGTTCTGGTTACTACAATAACTACGAGAATTATTACGACCCGGATAAGTACATCCAGATGGTGGGTGTGAGTCTCGGTTGGGGTAAACGCCTCCGCTGGCCAGATGATTACTTCACCCTGTCGGTGCAGTTGGCTTACCAGCGCTACATGATGAGAAACTGGAGCTACATGCTGATGACCAACGGTAATGCGAACAACCTGAACTTGACCATCGCATTGAACCGTACATCAACCGACAACCAGCTCTTCCCACGTCGTGGTTCAGAGTTCGAGGCAAGTGTGAACCTTACTCCACCATGGAGTGCGTTCGACAACAAGGATTACAAGAACCTTGCCAACAACTCCCAGTCTCCAACCTACTCTGCGGAGCAGCAGGAGAAATACCGCTGGATTGAGTACCACAAGTGGAAGTTCAAGGCAAAGACCTATACCGCACTCACCGAGGGTCAGAAGTGCTTCGTATTGATGACCCGTGTAGAACTTGGTTTGCTCGGTGCTTACAACAAGTACAAGAAGAGTCCATTCGAGACCTACTATGTGGGTGGTGACGGTATGAGCGGTTACTCATCATACTATGGTGAGGAGACCATCGGACTCCGTGGTTACGAGAACGGTTCCGTATCTTATACCCGCAACACCGGTTACTATGCTTATGCCTACGACCGCTTCTCACTGGAGTTGCGTTATCCATTCCTCCTGGGCAATACCACTATCTATGGTTTGACCTTCGTAGAGGCAGGTAATGCATGGTATGATACCAAGGACTTCAACCCATTCAGCATGAAGCGCAGTGCCGGTGTAGGTGTGCGTATCTTCCTGCCAATGGTAGGTTTGATGGGTATCGACTGGGCTTACGGTTTCGACAAGGTATGGAACGGCAGCCAGTATAAGAAGGGTGGAAGCCAGTTCCACTTCATCTTGGGTCAGGAATTCTAAAAACGGATTTTATGAAGAAAATAGTATTGATGCTGATGATGGCTGTAGCAGCCATCTCAGCACATGCACAGAAATATGCATTGGTAGATATGGAGTACATCCTGAAGAATGTACCCGCCTACGAGCGTGCCAACGAACAGTTGAACCAGGTGAGCCGCAAGTGGCAGGCCGAGGTAGAGGCCATCAACCTGGAGGCAAGCACCCTGTATAAGAACTATCAGAACGAGGTGGTCTTCCTCTCTCAGGAGCAGAAGAAAGCCAAGCAGGATGCCATCATGCAGAAAGAGAAGGAAGCCAGCGACCTGAAGAAGAAATACTTCGGAGCCGAGGGCGACCTCTACAAGATGCGCGAGGCACTGATGGGACCTATCCAGGAGGAGATATACAACGCCGTGAAGGAAATCTCCGACCTGCGCGGTTACTCGCTTGTTATCGACAGAGCCAGCAACAATGGAATCATCTTCGGATCGCCAAAAATCGACATCAGCAACGAAGTATTGCAGAAATTAGGCTATTCTAACAAGTAATAAATGTTATTCAAGCAAATAATTTAGGTTATTTCGAGAAATAATTGTATATTTGCAGCCGAAAAGAAAGGGCGCGGCTCAAAACAGAGCTCTTTACGAACATAGAATAATAATTAAAAAAGAATAAAACAGAAATGAAAAAGCTTATTTTAATGTTGATGCTTTGTGCACCAATGACAATGATGGCTCAGAAGTTTGGCAAGGTTAACACCCAGCAGATTATGCAGTCTTTGCCTGACGTAGCTAAGGCTAATGGCGAGATGGAAGCTCTCCAGAAGCAGAAGGAGAACGAACTGAAGTCTATGCAGGATGAGTTGCAGCGCAAGGCTGACGAATATCAGAAGGGTGCAAGCACCATGAACGCTACTGCCAAGCAGCAGAAGGAAACTGAGCTCCAGACTCTGCAGCAGAAGATTCAGCAGGCTTACCAGGATGGTCAGCAGGAGTTGCAGAAGAAGAGCAGCGAGTTGATGCAGCCTATCATTGCTAAGGTGCGTGCTGCTATCGAGGCAGTGGGCAAGGCCGGCAACTATACATACATCATGGAGGACGGTACAGCTATCTATACTGGTGCCAACGTGGTTGATGTAACCAAGGAAGTACAGTCTAAGATTAAGTAATCCAACGTAAGTATTACGATAATGAAGCTAAGGGCAGGCACAAGTGCCTGCCCTTATTTATCATCTAGCACATCTATTCACAAAAATAATCAAATAAGGTATCACGCATTATGAAAAAAAATCTCTTATTTTTGGCTTTCGCTCTTGTTGCCCTCTCGGCTTCTGCACAGCAGAGCCAGGCGGAGAAAACACAACAACCTGCTGCCGTGGCTGCACAGCCAATATGGCGTTTTGGCTACTTCAGCTTTGAGCAGGTTTTTCATACCATGCCTGGTTACGCCATAGCCAAGCATAATATGGACGAACTGCGCTCAAAGTATGATGAGGAGACCAAGCGCGTGGAGAATGAGTTTAACAGCAAGTACGAGGAGTTTCTCGATGGCCAGCACTCTTATGCCAAGACAATCCTGGAAAAGCGACAGGCTGAACTGCGTGAACTGATGGAGAAGAACATCGCCTTCAAGGCTGAGGCGAACCGACTCCTGAAGCAGGCTGAGGACGAGGCTTTCGCTCCGCTCAAGGCAAAGGTGAACGAGGAGGCTCAGAAGATAGGTAAGGAGAAGGGATTCGCCTTTATCCTCAATACCGACAACAATGCCGCTCCTTATCTCAATGCCGAGATGGGTGAGGATATTACAGCTGCGCTGGAGGAGAAACTGAAATGATGCTGCCTTCCAATCCCGGACCTATCGGAATCTTTGATTCCGGATATGGCGGCCTCACCATCCTGCATGGCCTGCGCCAGATGTTGCCACAGTATGACTACATGTACCTGGGCGACAACGCCCGTGCGCCATACGGATCGCGCTCGTTCGAGGTGGTGTATAAGTTTACCCGCCAGGCTGTGCTGAAGCTCTTTTCCATGGGATGCCATCTGGTAATCCTGGGTTGCAATACGGCTTCGGCTAAGGCTCTGCGCTCTATCCAGCAGAGAGACATCCCGGAACTGGACCCTGACCGCCGCGTGCTGGGCATCATCCGTCCTACCGCCGAGGTGATAGGTACGCTGACCAAGAGTCGCCACGTGGGCATCCTCGCCACCGAGGGAACCATCAAGAGCGAGAGTTACAAGATGGAGATAGGAAAGCTGTGGCCTGATATCCAGGTGAGCGGAGTGGCTTGTCCGCTCTGGGCAGCCATCGTAGAGGCGAACGAGGCAGACAGTCCTGGTGCTGATTATTTCGTGAAGAAGCGCATCGACCAGCTGATGCGCATGGATGAGGACATCGATACCATCATCCTGGGTTGCACCCATTATCCACTGCTCATGAGCAGCATCGTGAAGAATCTTCCCGATGGCGTGAGAGTGGTACCGCAGGGACAGTATGTGGCAAACAGCCTGCAGGATTACCTGAAGCGACATCCCAAGATGGAGCAGATGATAACCCACAATGGCACATGCCAGTATCTGACCACGGAAAGTGAGGAAAAGTTCAAGGAGTCGGCGCTGATATTCCTGCATGAGCAGGTGGACGTGACGCACGTGGACCTTGAATAGTTGAGAATTAATAGTTAATAGTTTATAGTTATGCAAGAAACAAGACAAAACCGTATATCAAGACTTCTCCAGAAGGAGTTGAGTCTTATCTTCCAGTCACAGACCCGTATGATGCACGGCGTGATGGTAAGTGTAACCAAGGTAAGAGTAAGTCCAGACCTCAGCATCTGCACCGCTTACCTCAGCGTGTTCCCATCTGAGAAGGGTGAGGAGATTCTGAAGAACATCAATGCCAACGAGAAGACCATCCGCTTCGACTTGGGCAGAAAGGTGAGAAACCAGCTGCGCATCATTCCAGAGCTCCGCTTCTTCCTGGACGACAGTCTGGATTACCTGGAGCACATCGACGAACTCTTGAAAAAGTAAAAGAGTAAAGAAGTAAAAAGGTAAAAAGACAAATGAATTTTCCATTCTTTATAGCTCGCAGGTATCTCTTTTCCAAGAAGAGCACGCACGTCATCAACGTCATCAGTTCTGTATCGGTGATTGGTGTGGCGGTGGCTACGATGGCGCTGGTCATCGTATTGAGCGTGTTCAACGGATTTCATGACCTGGTGGCATCGCTCTTTACCAGTTTCGACCCGCAGCTCAAGGTGATGCCGATGGAGGGAAAGACGGTGCCTGCCGACGACCCGATACTGACGAAGATACGCCAGTTGCCACAGGTGGATGTGGCTACGGAAACCGTAGAAGACCAGGCTTTGGCTATCTATGCCGACCGCCAGACGATGGTGAAGATCAAGGGCGTGGATGATAACTTTGCAGAGTTATCGCATATCAACGATATTCTTTATGGCGATGGAAGCTTCTCGCTCCGTGCTGCCAACCTGCAGTATGGCACGGTGGGCATCCGTCTGGCTCAGACGCTGGGCATCGGGGCAAGATGGGATGGCTTCCTGAAGATTTATGCGCCTAAGAAGGAGGGACAGCTCGACATGATGAGTCCGGGCGACGGCTTCGTGGCCGATTCGCTGGTATCGCCGGGTGTGCTCTTCGCCGTGAAGCAGTCGAAATACGACCAGAATTACATCATCACCTCCATCTCCTTTGCCCGCAACCTCTTTGACCAGCAGGGCATGCTCTCCGACCTGGAAATCAGATTGAAGGAGGGTAGCGACCTGCAGGCGGTGAAGGCTGAGATGCAGCAGATAGCAGGCAACAAATACAAGGTGCTTGATAGATTCGAGCAGCAGGAGGATACGTTCAAGATAATGCAGATAGAGAAACTGATGGCGTACATCTTCCTCACCTTTATCCTGGTGGTAGCATGTTTCAACATCATCGGTTCGCTTTCGATGCTGATTATCGACAAGAAGAACGATGTGGTGACGCTGAGAAATCTGGGTGCCAACGACAAGCAGATAACACGTGTCTTCCTTTTTGAGGGAAGAATGATAGCCGTGATTGGTGCCGTGATAGGCATCGGGCTGGGCTTGCTGCTCTGCTGGTTGCAGCAGCAGTATGGCTTTGTGAGATTGGGCGATTCAGAAGGCTCGTTTATCGTTGATGCCTATCCGGTGAGTGTTCATTATACGGATGTGGCAATCATCTTCGTAACGGTCATCGCCGTAGGCTGGCTTGCCGTATGGTATCCGGTAAGGGCGTTGAGCAAACGTTTGTTGAACTAGAAAAAGTATAGGATACAAGAAGATTAGATATTATAGGGAAATAAAAAGTCTATCCGGTGTTGCCGGATAGACGTACGGCAGTGGCGGATGTATGTTCGCCACTGCCGTATTTGTATCCGCCAGTGGCGGATAGAACTTTTTATGAGGATTCTTATTTCTTTCGGATGAGTGTCAAACCATCGCGCAGCGGCAGAATCACCACTTCCACGCGAGGGTCTTGGGCTATCATGTCGTTGAAGGCACGGATGCCCTTGGTCTGCTGGTCGCGGTCGTATGCCGGGTCGATGACGTGTCCGTCCCACAGGGTGTTGTCTGCCAGGATGTATCCTCCCGGGTTCAGGATGCTCATCACCATCTCGTAAGTCTCGATGTAGGTGCGCTTGTCGCCATCTACGAATGCCAGGTCGAACATCACACCCAGTTTGGGAGCTTCAACGTTGGCATCGCCGATGCGGAAGTCAATCTTGTCGGCAACATCCGAACCTTCAATCCAGGGACGGGTGAAATCCTCCATTTCGTCGTTGATTTCGAAGGTGTAGAGCTTGCCGCCTTCCTGCAATCCCTGGGCAAGGCAGATGGCACTGTAGCCGCTGAAGGTGCCCACCTCAAGAATGTTCTTGGGGCGGACCATCTGTACCAGCATCTTGAGCAGGCGGCCCTGGATGTGCCCGCTTGCCATACGTCCGTGGATGGTATGGATGTTGGTGGCACGATAGAGGCGGTAGAGATAATCGCCCTCCGGCTCGATGTGCTGGCAGATATATTTGTCGATAAGTTCTGTCTCTGTCATCTTACTCTCCGTTTTCCTTCTGTGCTAAGATTCCGGCAATGGCAAGGTCGTAAGACGCCAGACCAAAACCGCAGATTACTCCGAGGCAGGCGCAGGAGATGTAAGAATGATGGCGGAACTCCTCACGCTTGTGTACATTCGAGATGTGAACCTCTACGCAAGGACACTTCAGGCTGCGGATGCAATCCTGCAGGGCGATGCTGGTATGGGTATAAGCACCGGCGTTGAGCACCACGCCATCGTAGGAGAAGCCCACTTCCTGCAACTTGTTGATGAGTTCACCCTCGATGTTGCTCTGGTAATACTCAATCTCCACATCAGGATACTTAGCCTTTAACTTAGGCAGGTAGCTCTCGAAAGAGTTGCTGCCGTAAATGCCTGGTTCGCGAACGCCCAGGAGGTTCAAATTAGGACCATTAATAATCTGTATCTTCATAATCACGATGATTTTTTAAGTCTGTATCATTTATTTTTTGTATCTTTGCAGATGCAACGGGCTGGCTGATATTCACCAACCTTACTGCAAAGGTAATAATAAATTTGGAAACAGACAAGAAAATAGATAAGAAAATGGCTAGTGACATCATCAAGAACTATATGAGATACCTCAAGCTGGAGCGAAACTATTCGCTCAACACGCTGGAGGCGTACCGGCATGACCTGGATTATCTGCTTGAATATGCCAGGAATAACAACATTGGGGTGCTGGATATGAAGCTGGAAGACCTGGAGAACTTCTCGGCAGGTCTGCACGACAAGGGAATTTCGGCAACCTCGCATGCCCGCGTGCTGTGTGGCGTGCGTTCCTTCTACCGTTACCTGGTGCTTGATGATTACCTGAAGGATGACCCTACGGAACTGTTGCCATCGCCACAGATTGGAGAACATCTGCCGGAATATCTTTCGGTGGAAGAGGTGGATATGCTGGAGGCTGCCATCGACCTCTCGAAATGGGAGGGGCAGCGCAACAAGGCTATCATCGAAACCCTGTTTTCCTGCGGATTGCGCGTAACGGAACTGGTGACATTGAGGATGAGCCAGATTTTTGAAGAAGAGAAGTTTATCCAGGTAATGGGAAAGGGTAAGAAGGAGCGCCTGATTCCTATCTCGGAGAAGGCGCTGAAGGAAATCAACCTGTGGTACATCGACCGCAACCTGATGAAGATAAAACCCGGGGAGGAAGACTACGTCTTCTTGAACCGGCGCGGTGCCCATCTCACCCGCCACATGATACTCATCATGATCAAGAATGCGGCTCAGGATGCAGGTATCAAGAAAACCATCTCGCCCCATACCCTGCGCCACAGTTTTGCCACCGCCCTGCTCAAGGGCGGTGCCGACCTGAGGGTGATTCAGGCCCTGTTGGGACACGAGGATATCGGTACCACGGAAATCTATACGCACATCGAAACTTCCGACCTCAGGGAGGCCATCCTGTATCATCATCCCCGCAATATCAAGTACCGGGAAAACCAAACGGGTGAGAATCTGTCGTAAATGGTGAATAATAGGGGCTTTACGTTCTATTTTTCAACGGAAAATGGCAGAATCTGAAAAAAAATGCGTAACTTTGCAGCCGCAAAATAAAGAACAGAAAATAATAATAGAAAATTAAAGGAAAATATGGCATATTTGTTTTCATCAGAATCAGTTTCAGAAGGACATCCAGATAAGGTGGCTGACCAGATTTCAGACGCTTTGCTTGACCAGTTCCTGGCTTACGATGACCACGCTCACTGCGCCATCGAGAGCTTCTGTACTACAGGTCAGGTAGTAATCATGGGCGAGGTTCGCTCTAACGTATATGTAGATTTGCAGACCATCGCCCGCAAGACCATCAAGAAGATTGGCTATACCAAGAGCGAATATCAGTTTGACGGCGACTCTTGTGGTGTGCTCACCGCTATCCACGAGCAGAGCGACGACATCAACCGCGGTGTGAGCCGCGAGGAGGATGAGAACCAGGGCGCAGGCGACCAGGGTATGATGTTCGGTTACGCAACCAACGAAACCGCTAATTTCATGCCAGTATCACTCGACTTGGCTCAGCTCATCATGCGTGTGCTTGCCGACATCCGCAAGGAGGGCAAGGTGATGACTTATCTCCGTCCAGACTCAAAGAGTCAGGTAACCATCGAGTACTCAGATGACAATATCCCACAGCGCATCGATACCATCGTGGTTTCTACCCAGCACGATGACTTCATCAAGAAGGCTAACGGCGAGGATGACGACGAGGCGATGCTGGCTAAGATTCGTGAGGATGTGCTCAACATCCTGATTCCACGTGTGAAGACTCATCTGAGCGATAAGGTGTTGGCTCTCTTCAACGACGACATCAAGTACTTCGTAAACCCAACAGGTAAGTTTGTGATTGGTGGTCCTCACGGAGATACCGGTTTGACTGGCCGCAAGATCATCGTAGATACCTATGGTGGCAAGGGTGCCCATGGTGGTGGTGCCTTCTCAGGCAAGGACTCCAGTAAGGTGGACCGTTCTGCAGCCTACGCAGCCCGCTATATCGCCAAGAACATGGTGGCAGCAGGTGTAGCCGACGAGATGCTGGTACAGGTAAGTTACGCTATCGGCGTGGCAGAGCCAGTAAGCATCTATGTAAACACCTACGGCAGAAGTCATGTAAACATGACCGACGGTGAAATCGCCAAGAAGATAGCCGAGATGTTCGATCTCCGTCCAAAGGCCATCGAGCGCCAGCTGAAGTTGCGCCAGCCAATGTTCTTCGAGACAGCCGCCTACGGCCACATGGGTCGTAAGAACGAGGTAGTGGAGAAAACCTTCACCAGCCGTTACCACGAGGCAAAGACCATGAAGGTGGAGCTCTTCACCTGGGAGAAGCTCGACAAGGTGGATGAGATCAAGAAGGTTTTCGGACTTTAAGGAACGAACAAAATTAAGAGAGACCGGATTGAAACGATTCGGGTATTAAAGAATGGTGCAGCAAGCAGATTCGATACATACAGAAGTAGATGCTGAGGCTGGGTCGCAGCAGCAGAACTACAAGCAAAACCATAGCAGCCAACTCACGCCCAAGCAGGTGTTGAGTTGGCTGCCTAAGAATGCGACCCCTGCCCAACAGGATTCGATGATCAGGGCGCATATCAAGCCCAGTGAGATTCACTGGAGTGAGATGCCCGATACCTTGCACCTGCCAGGACATGAGGCGGGCAAGAGTTTCAGAGACGTGAGTTTGCCACAATACTACCGTGAGTCGTTCTTCTCGAAAGACTCGCTCTTCCATCCTGAGCTGAAGGGTGGACGACTGGGTGTGGCGGGCGACCCTATGCCTTATACGGTGGCGGGTGATAACTTCATCACCTCGTTGCTGCTCCTGTGCTTTGTGCTGGCGTGTATCGCATTCTCCAAGTCGAAGCACTTCATCATTCGACAGGCAAAGGCTTTCTTCCGCACGCAGCGTGAGGGAACCACCGTTATCACGGAAACCAGTTCGGAGGTGCGCTTCCAGCTGTTCTTCGTGGTTCAGACCTGCCTTTTGGTGGCAATCGGATACTTCATATATTCGAAGGCATCCATCGCAGATACGTTCATCGTTGAGCAAAATCTGGTAATCAGCATCTATGCCGGTTGCGTGATGAGCTACTTTCTGCTCAAGGCATTGCTCTATTCCTTAGCGGGTTGGGTGTTCTTTGATAAGAAAAAAAATGAACAGTGGCTGAAGGCATACCTCTTCCTGTTATCGTGCGAGGGCGTGTTGTTGTTTCCGGCAGTTATGCTGCTGTCTTACTTCGACTTATCGCTCCAAGTGGCGGTGATATATACCATAATAGTGCTAGTATTGGTTAAAATATTGTCATTTTATAAGAGTTATCTCATCTTTTTCAAGAGAAATGGCATTTTTTTGCAAATATTTTTGTACTTTTGTGCCCTTGAAGTGGTACCACTGTTTGCCCTTTGGGGCGGACTCGTATTGATCAGTCATTATTTGAAAATAAACTTTTAAGACAAGATGATTAAGAAAATTTTAGTTTCTCAGCCAAAACCTGCCAGTGAAAAATCTCCTTACTTTGATATCGAGAAGGAGTATGGTGTAGAATGTGTGTTCCGTCCATTCTTCAAAGTTGAGGGACTTACAGCGAAAGAATTCCGTCAGCAGAAGATTAATCTGCTTGACTATACTGCAGTCGTTTTTACATCTCGCCATGCAGTAGATAATTACTTCAAGTTGGCCAAGGAAATGCGTATTACCATTCCTGAGGACATGAAGTATTTCTGCGTAATTGAGACTATTGCACTCTACATCCAGAAGTATGTGCAGTATCGCAAGCGCAAGGTGTTCTTCGGAGATACTGGTAAGATTGACGGATTGATGGCACAGATGACTCGCCATAAGAACGAGAAATATCTGGTACCATTGAGCAGCGTACATAATGACGATGTTCAGAATCTCTTGGACGAGAAGAAGCTGAACCACACAGAGTGCGTGATGTATCGCACCGTGAGCAACGACTTCACCGAGGAGGAGATCAAGAACTTCGATTATGACATGATGATTTTCTTCAGCCCTACTGGTGTCAAGGCATTGAAGAAGAACTTCCCTACCTTCAAGCAGGGTGAAATCGCACTGGGTGCTTTCGGTCCTGCCACGGTGAAGACCGTAGAGGAGGAAGGCCTTCGCATCGACCTGGAGGCTCCAACCAAGGAGTTCCCATCCATGACGGGAGCGCTGAAGGATTATCTGAAGCGAAATAACAAGAAATAAGCAACGCCGCTTGAAAAAGCGGCTAAGCGAACAATAAGTAAGTAACGAAGCAAAGCTATATGTTGACAGAAAATGATAACACTTTCGGAAAGAAAGAGCATCTGTGCCGGAAAACGCTCATAGACCAGCTCTTTTCCGGGAAATCCCGTGCCCTTACGGCATGGCCCTTGAAGATGGTGTATCTGCTTGTTGACAAGAAGGATGAAGAAAGTGCTCCCGTGGAGTTGATGGCGAGCGTATCGAAAAGGTTCTTCAAAAGAGCCGTGAAGCGCAACCGAGTGAAGCGTCAGATTCGCGAGGCATATCGCACCCGGAAGCATGAACTGGTGGAGCACATGGCGCAGATGCCCGATAAGCAACTGCTGCTAGCCGTGATTTGGCAAGACGGTAAGTTGCACGACTCTGCCGAGATAGATGCCAAGATGCAGAAGAACCTGCAGCGGTTAGTGGAACGACTGTCTAATGGTAGTGAAACGATTCTTAAGTAGAATGGCTATGAGCAATCTCAGTATCTTATGGAAATGGGTGAAAAAAGTGCTCGCCTGGGTACTCTTGCTGCCCATCCGCTTCTATCAGGTATGCATCACTCCCTATACACCGCCTTCGTGTCGCTTTCAGCCTACTTGTTCAGAGTATGCCAGACAGGCTATCCTGAAGCATGGCCCCTTTAAAGGGTTGGCTTTGGCTGTGTGGCGCATCTTGAGGTGCAATCCTTGGGGTGGTTCGGGCTACGACCCCGTGCCGTAAGTTTCCAACTGTATCGTTGGGCCCCATATACATATTATATAATATATAAAGAAATCACATTCGATGGCAAAAAATTTTGTTGAAGAATTGAAATGGCGTGGTATGCTGGCGCAGATAATGCCAGGTACTGAGGAATATCTCAACACCCACATGGTGTCTGCCTATCTCGGAACCGACCCTACTGCAGACTCTCTGCACATCGGTCACCTTTGTGGTATCATGATGTTGCGCCACTTGCAGCGTTGTGGCCATAAGCCTTATCTCCTCGTGGGAGGTGCTACAGGTATGATTGGCGACCCTTCTGGCAAGAGCCAGGAGCGCAATCTTCTCGATTCAGAGACTCTCTATCATAACCAGGAAGCTATCAAGAAGCAGGTATCTAAGTTCCTCGACTTCGATGGCAATGAGCCTAACAAGGCGGAGTTGGTTAACAACTACGACTGGATGAAGGACTTCACCTTCCTCGACTTTGCTCGTGTGGTAGGTAAGCACATCACAGTTAACTATATGATGGCGAAGGATAGCGTGCAGAAGCGCTTGAACGGTGAGGCACGTGATGGATTGTCTTTTACTGAGTTCACCTATCAGTTGCTCCAGGGCTACGACTTCCTCTATCAGTATGAGAAGTATGGCGTGCGCCTCCAGTTGGGTGGTAACGACCAGTGGGGTAACATGACTACCGGTACTGAGTTGATTCACCGTACATTGGGTAACGATGCAGAGTGCTTCTGCCTCACTTGTCCATTGATTACCAAGGCAGACGGCAAGAAGTTCGGTAAGACAGAGAGCGGTAACATCTGGTTGGATCGCAACCGCACTACTCCTTACGCTTTCTACCAGTTCTGGTTGAACGTAAGCGATGACGATGCAGAGAAGTATATCAAGATCTTCACCGACCTCGACAAGGAGACTATCGATGCCCTCGTAGAGGAGCACAAGCAGGATCCAGGTCGCCGTGTACTCCAGAAGCGTCTGGCTGAGGAGGTTACCGTGATGGTTCACTCTCAGGAGGATTTGGATATGGCTATCGCAGCCAGCAACATCCTCTTCGGTAAGGCTACCAAGGAGAACTTGGCACAGCTCGATGAGGCTACATTGAACGATGTATTCGCCAACGTTCCTCACTACGACCTCGACAAGAACTTGCTCGGTGGTACTGCTGTTGATCTCTTCAATCAGGAGGGTATGCAGATCTTCCCAAGTAAGAGCGAGATGCGCAAGCTCGTTAAGGGTGGTGGCGTTTCACTCAACAAGGAGAAGCTCAATGCATTCGACCAGGTAATCACTGCTGAAGACCTGATTGACGGCAAGTATCTTTTGGTTCAGAAAGGTAAGAAGAACTACTTCTTGATTACCGTTAAGTAATCGTTAAAAGTATTGAAAATATTTGGTAGTGGAGAAAAAATCCACTACCTTTGCAGCCGATTTGCTTGTCCTATGGTGTAATGGTAGCACTACAGTTTTTGGTTCTGTCAGTGGTGGTTCGAATCCGCCTGGGACAACAGGTCATAAATAACCCTTCAAGTCTTTGCGGATTTGGAGGGTTATTTTGTTATATAAGAGTTTAGTTTAGGTAGAGAAGGTTTATGCAAGAGATAGACTTGATATTTCAGCAGTATTATCGTCCGCTATGTCTTTATGCCACTCATTATCTGCATGATATCGATGAGGCTGAAGACGTGGTGCAGGATTGTTTTGTGAAATTGATAAGTAGGAGCATCATGCCGGAAAACATCAAGGCTTTCTTATATACCTCTGTGCGCAATGCCTGCATCGACCGGTTGCGCCGCCAGTCTCCGATAGATACGGAGATTACTCCTACCGATTTATGTGGCGTGATTTCTGATGACCAGGCACAGGAAAGTTCTTTCCGGGAGGCAGAACTGTGGACGGCTATCGAGCTATTACCCGAACGATGCAGGGAAATCTTCCTGATGAGCAAGCGTGACGGAATAACTTATCGGGAGATAGCTGAAGAACTGAACCTGTCGGAAAAGACCGTGGAACATCAGATTTCCAAGGCTTTAAAGACCTTACGAGGCAAGAAAGATGATTTTCTTGCAGATTTTTTCTATATTTTACCTTTCATCCATGGGGGTATTCTGTAATTCTTGCGTTATAGCAATAAAAGAATGAATAAAAGTACAGTTATGAAAGGTAAAGAGATTATTTTTGCGCTCTCAATTCTAGCCTTGCCAGCTCCAACGTTGGCAGGCACGCCGAAGATGATGGTGGAGGCTCAGACTTCTACCACCATCCGTCAGCAGATGGATTGGCTGCATCGCACCAGGAAAATCAACTTCGTCTATGATTCATCGCTTGATGGGGAATTGAACATCAAGTATCATGGACCCGACATCCAGCATCTTTCGGTGAAGAAGGCACTGAAGGCGCTTTTCGAGAAAACTCATATTCTATATAATATCAATGCGAACTATGTGATATTGAAGCGAAAACCCGTACAACAAATATCAACATCTTACACGAATATCAATCACAAAGTTCAGCAGGTTCAGCGTCGCCACACTCTCAGCGGATACGTCCGTGACGAGAGTGGCGAATCGCTGATTAATGCCACCGTCTATGATCTGACGGATGGCATCGGTACAACGACTAATGAGTATGGTTTCTTCTCGCTAACCCTGCCCGAAGGCGAGCATCAGCTTCGCTTTTCGTATGTGGGCTATGCCGACAAGGTGGAGAAGCTGAATCTCTCGAAAGATATGCATCATAATATGGCGCTCCGTGTTGATGCTAAACTGCCTGAGGTAGTGGTAGATGGCGACTTGAACTCTCCGCTTCTTACTACGCAAACCGGCAAGCGCTCCTTTTCGAACAAGGATATCAAGACAGAGTTTGCCCTGATGTCTTCACCGGATGTGGTGAAGACCCTGCAGCGTGTGAGTGGAGTGGCAGAAGGACAGGAGTTGGCAAGCGGACTCTATGTGCATGGCGGCAATGGCGATGAGAATCTTTATCTGATAGATGGTACTCCGCTTTATGATACGAATCATGCGCTGGGGCTTTTCTCCAGTTTCAATGCCGATGTGGTGAAAAACGTGGATTTCTACAAGAGCGGCTTTCCTGCACGATATGGTGGAAGATTGTCGTCGGTGGTGGATGTGCGTACTGCCGATGGAAACATGAATCAGTTTCATGGTGCCTATCGCATCGGACTGCTCGATGCCAGTGTGCAGTTTGAGGGACCTATCCAGAAAGGCAAGACCTCTTATAATATAGGTATGCGCCGTTCCTGGATGGATCTGCTGTCACGTCCCTTGACCAAGGCTTTCTCTGAGCCAGACGAGAAACTTTCGATAGGTTATTACTTTATGGACCTGAATGCCAAGATAACCCATCGTTTCAACGACCGTTCGAAAATAGACTTGAGTCTCTATCACGGAAAAGACAGTTGGGACGTGAAGGATGATTATGATGAAAGTAAGACGGATGGGTATCAACCCAACCAAAGCTATGACAAGGACTTAACGAAGTCGCAGCTGGATTGGGGAAACTTTAATGTAGCACTCAACTGGAACTACCTGTTCTCTCCGAAGCTCTTTTCAAACATTACAGCGGTGTATTCCCATAATCGTTCCAAGTTGTATTCCTTGGATGATGATCGCTACATCAATCCTTCGGGAGAGAATGCCACTTCTGTCACTCACTTGGAGCATGGTTATACCTCAACGATTTATGATGCGGGCTATCGTCTGGCATTCGATTACCGTCCGAACCCTCGTCATCATTTCCGTTTTGGAAGCGACTATACGATGCATCTCTTTCGCCCCCAGACAGCTATGCAATTGGATTATACTGGATATGAGGGAAATGCATCAGCCCAAGTTGATACCATCCGAATGAATAGTAGTAATCGTCATGTGGCGCATGAGTGGACGGCATACGCAGAGGATGAAATCAATATCAACCGCAACTGGAGTATGAATGTTGGCTTCAATATGGGCCTTTTTCATATCAGTAACAAGAACTTCTTGAATATCGACCCACGTTTTGCCCTGAAATATCAACTGAGCAATGAGGTGTCGCTGAAGGCTTCCTTTACTCAGATGACCCAGTATGTGCATAAGGTCTCTAACAGCTACTTGTCCTTGCCTACAGATTATTGGGTACCGACTACCCGAAATCTGAAGCCAATGCGTTCTTATCAGTTTGCGGCAGGAATCTATGCCCAGCCCAACCGCCATTGGCTTCTGTCGCTCGAAGGGTATTACAAGTTGTCCAAGCATCTGCTTCAATACAGCAGTTGGGTAGGCATAGAGCCGCCTGCTGAGCATTGGGATTCGCAAGTGATGGATGGCAAGGGGCTCTTCTATGGCGTTGAGGCTGATGCCACTTATCGCACCAATCATCTGACTTTGAGTGGTTCTTATACGCTCTCTTGGAACAAGCGAAAGTATGATGACTTCTATCAGGATTGGTATTACGACAAGTTTGACAACCGCCATAAGTTGAATCTGTCCTTGCGGTATGCGTTTAACAAGAAGGTGAGTTGCTTTGCGGTCTGGAACTATCACACGGGCAATCATGCCACGGTGCCAACCCAGTTGGCGGCATTGCCAAGTTTGCCAGATCAAGAAGGCAAGTATTACAGGAATTGGTGGAATTCCGCCTCTTATGTCTATGCCATCCCCAATAATTTGACGCTTCCAGCTTATCATCGCTTGGACTTGGGATTCGATTTCCGTCATGTCACCAAGCATGGACATGAGCGCATTTGGAATTTGAGCATCTATAATGCTTATTGCCATCTCAACTCGATGTACGTCAAGGTGGACTATAATGGGGTTACGCAGCAGTTTGAGGCGAAAAACAAGGGATTTATTCCAATAATACCTTCATTTAGCTATACTATCAAGTTTTAAAACAAAAGAAATCTCATTGGATATGAATACAAATCATAGAAGAATAAAAATCAATGTAAGTTGGAGATGGGGACTGTTCTTCTTTTTGATGAGCGTGGTCTTTTCTTCTTGTATAGATGATTTTGATGTAAAGAAGCTGCAAGATACTCCCCGATTGGTACTTTATTGTTTTCCAACGGAGGGAGATACCACACTTATCGTTGTAACGAAAAGCTTGCCCGTTTCTTCTTTCAAAGGAGATATAGATACCCAATCACGTTTAACCGTGGATGCAAGTGTCGTATATAAGGTAAATGGAATGCCACAGGAGGTGAAACGTATCGAAAACATAAAGGAAGCGCAGTCCTTTTCTCAAGTTTCCGATAGTTGGTTTCTTTCTACTCTAATAGGACAGTATTATGCCGTAGGAAAGCAGAAGGCAGGAGATAAGATTGAGGTCCAGGTGTCGGCAGATGGTCTCTCCGAGGTTTCTGCTTCGACTTCCATTCCTGAGAAGGTTGATGTAAATATAGGTGACATCCATTTGAAAGAGAAATCGTCGGATCATGATGTTTATTTCTCGGTAGATAAGTTGGAAGCGACTTTTAGTGACCCTGCTTCAACCACGGATTATTATTCTGTGAAGGTAACTCGCAAGCAGAAATATGGAAACTTGAAAGGTGTTCCCAAAGAAGGCAATAGATGGCAACATGATGTTTATGCTAATAATTACCAAGATTACCTTAATTATTTGGGTAGGGAGGATGAATATGAATGGTGTTTTGATAGTTTGGCATCAAATATCGATAGGCCTGAGATGGTGACCACCAGTGAGCCATTGATTAACAAGAAGTCAGAGTTGGATAATGATTTCGGCTTTGACGAATACAAATACTTTGATGATGTTTATATCTTCAATGACCGGACGATAAATGGACAGACCTATACGATGCATTTGGAAGTGAACAGTAATGATTCTTATTGGCACACGTATGATGGTTGGGACCGTTTGTTTGGCTTTACTTATAATGTACAACTTTGCAAGGTTACTCCAGAGTACTATCGCTTCTTGAAGAGCATTAACGATGCGCAGAGCAATAGTTGGGCGGACGCTGGATTGATGCAGGTGACACCTACTTATTCGAACGTAAAAGGTGGTTTCGGTGTAGTGGCAGGATTTAATGTCTGTGAAGCTTCGAAATATATCGCCCCATTGCCATCGGCACCATCGGATAATCAAGGCGGAATATATACCAAATAAAAAAGGTGAGGAGTATGAAAAGAAGTCTTTTTGTCATTTTAGGTGCCTTGTGCTTTGCCATTGCCGGCAAGGCACAAGGTTCTGATGTTTCTGTTCAAAAGAAGAATACGGGTTATAGTATCTTGAATGATACCGTGGAAGCGGTGAAGGATTCTATGACTTTTGAACAGCGTGTGGAGATGATCAATCGCATGAAGCTAAAGCAGGATACCAAACTGCTGCGCTATGAGGCTGGTATTACGGGCGGACTTTGTGATGCCAATGAAGACAGCTACATGGTTGAGTTGACATTTGCCTATTATCCCCTGACCTATGCAGGCGTTTCCTGTGGAATAGAATGGAACGACAACCACGGGGATAGACCTTGGACAGACCGTTATGATGCTGATGAATATGATCCGAAGAGGGTTATTAAAATTAACCTGACGCCAGGCTTGGCTTTTCGTACTCCTACCTTGTGGTTGAGTAAGCGTCGTTCTGCGGGCTTGATGCTGCATTGCGAGCCAGGACTCTGCATCACGCCATTTTATAATGATAGGGTATCTTTTACCGAAATCAAGGACGCACAAGGTGTGGGGCATCCTGCATCTTATACAGATGAGCTTTATGGCAATGTAACTATCCGAACCGTGAAGAATCATGGCGGAAAATGGCTGGCTTGGCGTATCAAGTCGGCTTTGACCTTCCGTTCGGGCGATGTATTTCTGTCTTTGGGATGGCTGACAAGCGACTTCAATATCGAAAATGGCAGAAACAATATCCGCTATACGAAGGGTAAGCGATATAATGGCATCGAGAAGTATAAGCACACCAATACGCTCTTTGCATCTATTACAGGACAATTTTAAAGGAAGAAAGGGATTCTATGATGAAGATCAACAAGAATGAACAGGATTTTGTGCTGAAGTATTTTCAGCCGGGCAAGCTGGATACCAGGAAGGCCTTGCAGAAGGTGAAGGCTCGGGTTGGCATTGCTGATGAAGAGGTTTCGCATGCTGCAACTGTATCTTTACGCATGCGTCGCATCCGCTGGATAGCTGTGGCTGCATCTATTCTGGTGCTCTTCACCATAGGAGCCTATACGCTTTTGCAGCCAAAGACGGTGACGCTTTCTGCCGAATCAGAAGTAGTGGCGTATCATCTGCCTGATGGAACGAAGGTATCGTTGATGCCTCATTCTTCTCTTTCCTATCAGGAAGATGATTGCAGAAAGGTGGAGATGAAGGGCTGCATCTATTATCAGGTGAAGCATGATGAACAGCATCCTTTCGATGTGATGGGAGAGCATGGACATGTAAGGGTGCTCGGTACCCAGTTTATGGTGGATGAAAGAACGGATGCTCCCGAAGTGATGGTAACCAGCGGAAAGGTGCTTTTCACAGCTCGTAACTCTGAAGAGGGTGTCTTCCTGATTAAAGGCAAGCGGGCACGTCTATTGAAAGGGGCTGCCCAGCCTGAGTTGTTGGCTGATTACGATATCAACGATGTGGCATGGGCTACGCATCGTTTGCATTTCAACAATACACCGCTATCAGAAGTATTGGAGAAATTGACAGAACTGTCTGGTGTCAAATATACAGCTTCTGATGAAAGTAAGCGTCTGACGGGTGATTTTGAAACAGATTCCATTCCGCAGGTCATCCAAGTAATAGAAGAAACATTGGGTGTTCAGATAAGATAAGTGTGTGAATAAAACATCGTAAAAAGGGACAAACTTAGGAAAAGCAGTCAATAAAATGAGAAAATAAGTAAAAAGGTCGCATCTTTCGTATTGATTAAGAGCGAGATTCAAAATAATTTTGTATCTTTGCCCTCGTAACAAATCAAACAATTGATAAATATATAAAAGTATGGACTTTAACAAACTATTCTCATTGGAGGGTAAGGTTGCCCTCGTAACAGGTGCCGCATACGGTATCGGTTTCGCTATTGCTGAGGCTTATGCCAAGGCGGGTGCTAAAATTGCTTTCAACTGCCGCAGCCAGCATCACATGGATCAGGCACTTGCAGATTACAAGGCAAAGGGTATTGATGCCAAGGGTTATATCTGTGATGTAACTGATGAGGAGCAGGTGAAGAATATGGTTGCTGACATTGAGAAGGAACTCGGCGTTATCGACATTCTGGTTAACAACGCTGGTATCATCAAGCGCATTCCTATGACGGAAATGTCGGTTGATGACTTCAAGCAGGTAATCGACATCGACCTCACTGCACCATTCATCGTATCTAAGGCAGTTATCCCAGGTATGATCAAGAAGGGTCATGGTAAGATTATCAACATCTGCTCTATGATGAGCGAGTTGGGTCGTGAAACTGTTTCTGCATACGCAGCAGCCAAGGGCGGCTTGAAGATGTTGACACGTAACATCTGCTCAGAGTATGGTGAGTACAACATCCAGTGCAACGGACTGGGCCCTGGTTATATTGCAACCCCACAGACAGCCCCTCTTCGTGAGCGTCAGGCTGATGGTAGCCGTCACCCATTCGACAGCTTCATCTGTGCAAAGACTCCAGCTGGTCGCTGGTTGGATCCAGAGGAGTTGGAAGGCCCAGCAGTGTTCCTGGCATCAGATGCCTCTAACGCAGTGAATGGTCACATCCTCTATGTGGATGGTGGTATCTTGGCTTACATCGGCAAGCAGCCTAAATAAGGCACAGATACACCCCTGGGAGGTAATGAAATATAGAAGCCCATCCTTGCACCAGTTGCAGGGATGGGCTTTTTATGGTAATATGTTCATAGGGTAATCCGGTAGGAATACCCTATGGGGATGAAAATAATCTTTACGATTATTTATTGAGTGCATCTGCAAGTTCAGTGCCAGCCTTAAACTTGGCAACCTTCTTGGCAGCAATCTGAATCTTCTCCTTGGTTGCAGGGTTGATACCCTCGCGAGCTGGACGTTCGTTAATGCTAAATGTTCCGAAACCTGCCAACTGGATTTTGTCACCTGCTATGAGGGCATCCTTCAATGCGCTTGTTGTAGCATTGAGAGCAGCCTTAGCCTGATCCTTTGTAAGTCCTGCATTTGCTGCAATCTTTTCGATCAATTCTGTCTTATTCATAATTTTACGTTATAAAATGATTAGTAATTTTATCTTTTTATCTTTTTTGCTTACAAATATAGCTTTTTCCTTTGAAAGTTCAAATAAAAAAAGCAGAAAAGTGATGAAAATAGTGAAATTTTATTGTAATCTACTCATTTTTTGGTGATTTCACGGATATTTTTAGTAATTTTGCCACGAAATTAAGAATGAAGTAATGAATATTAATAACAAGGAGAGAAAATTATTATGCGCAATATTCCGATAGTTACAAAGAATTTATTGATAGTGAATGTGGTTGCTTTTATTGTATGCTATTTCTTTGGTAAAGATGCATCTGGCAATTTTATGCTCAATGATATATTGGGACTTCACTTCTTTATGGCATCCGACTTCCACGTGTATCAGCTGATAACCTATATGTTTATGCATGGAGGCTTTGAACATATCATATTCAATATGTTTGCCCTCTGGATGTTTGGATGTGTGGTAGAAAGGGTATGGGGACCCAAGAAGTTCCTTTTTTATTACATAGCCTGTGGCGTGGGTGCAGGATTGTTCCAGGAGGCTGCTCAGTATGTCAACTATTTGTATAACGACTTGTCTGCCTACCAGTTCATAGTGGATGGCAATGGTGCTCGCTTGCCAATGGGAGATTATCTGAATATGTGGACTACGGTAGGCGCCTCGGGTGCCATCTATGCCATTCTGCTTGCCTTTGGCATGATTTATCCTAATGAGCGTATCTTCATCTTCCCATTGCCGGTACCTATCAAGGCGAAGTATTTCGTGCTTGGCTATGCTGCCATCGAACTCTTCTCGGCATTGGCTACCCGCGGTGATGGCGTGGCTCATATTGCCCACCTGGGAGGTATGGTCTTCGGTTTCTTCATGATTCGCTACTGGCGCAAGCAGATGGAGGGAGGTTATCATAACTCATCTACCCAAGATGCCTTTGATAAGGTGCGAAATATGTTTGGTGGACGCAATAAATATACCAAGCAGAAGTTTGATTATACCCGAAACGAGAATTATACGGCAGATTTCCATCCTACCGGCGATGATGAACTTCGCAAGAAAGCGAGCCAGGCAGAGATAGACCGTATCTTGGATAAGATAAGAAAGAGTGGCTATGACAGTCTTTCAAAAGAAGAGAAGCAGACGCTTTTCGATCAGAGCAATAAGTAAGAAGATATATGTTTAACGGATTGAAAGATTTTACGGTGAGGATGATAGCAGGAGCCAATGTGGCTACTGTTATCATCATGCTTTTGGTGGGGTTTTCTGATTTGCTGAACCCTCAACGTTTTCCTGCATTTGCCAATGCAGGATTGCTTTTTCCTGTCTTTCTCCTCATCAATCTGGGTTTCCTGGTTTTCTGGCTCATCTTCCGTTCTAGGTACGCCATGATTCCTGTTCTTGGATTCCTGGTGGCTTTTGTGCCAGTGCGCCAATATATGCCTATTAATATGAAGGGAGATGCACCAGAGGGAAGTATCAAGGTGTTGTCGTACAATACCTGGAACTTTGGTGCTCAGACAGAGGACGATGAAGGACATAATATCTGTCTGCAGTATCTGCAAGAACAGGATGCAGATATCGTATGCCTGCAGGAAGCTATGCCCAATTGGAAAAATCAGCAGCAGATAGATAGTATTTTAAAGCCCATGTATGCTTATCAGGATACTACCCATCATCCTAATGGAGGCAACTGCGTGATGCTGCTCAGTAAATATCCCATTCTTTCTAAAGAATTGATACCATACGAGTCGAAGGGGAATTTGAGCGTGGCTTATCGCCTGAAGATAAAGAACAAGATAGTACTCGTCATCAATAATCATTTGGAATCTACGGGATTAAGCCTGGAAGACCGCCGGCAGTTTAAGAACCTGGTAGTGGGAAAACTTCAGGTTGATACGGCAGAAGAAACCTCCAAGCTTCTGGTGGTGAAATTGGCAGAGGCAACCCGCAAGCGTGCTTCTGAGGCAGAGGCCGTGGCCAGGTACATCAGGCAGCATAAGAGCATGAGCACCATTCTCTGTGGTGATTTCAATGATGGACCTATCTCCTATGCCCATCGTACGATAGCCAGGAATCTGACCGATTGCTATATTGCCAGTGGCAACGGACCAGGTATCAGCTATCATCATGGAGGATTTTTCGTGCGCATCGACAACATCATGTGCTCAGAAGATTGGGACCCATACGAATGCTATGTAGATAACAAAATAGCGGTTTCAGACCACTATCCCATCATCTGCAAGCTAAAAATGCGCCCTAAACATCAAAAATAGTGCAAATTATTCTTATTTACGAAAAAAAATGCGTATTTTTGCACGTCATTATGTATGTATTGACGTTTTTACTTAACTGTGAATAAATAAATTAATAACAATAAATAGAAATGCAAAACAAAGGAATTGTAATTTGTGTAGCCGTCTTACTGACACTCGCAAGTATCTTCTATTTGTCATTCTCGTTTGCCACACGTTACTATGACAGCGAGGCTGCAAAGATTAAAGATCCTATTGCTCAGCAGGATTATAAGGATTCTGTTAAGTACTTAGGTGTTTATTCTTATCAGAACTGCTTGGAGACTCAGATTGGTCTTGGACTTGACCTTAAGGGCGGTATGAATGTAATCCTTGAGATTTCAGTACCTGATGTAATTGAAAACCTTGCCGATCACAAGACCGACGCTGGTTTTACCAATGCCATGAAGGAAGCTAGAGCTCAGGAAGAAGCTAACGGTGGTGACTTCGTGTCACTTTTCATTAACGCTTATCATAAGAGCGCACCAGGTCATAAACTCGCAGAAGTGTTCGCTACCCAGCAGTTGCAGGGTAAGGTTTCTCCTCAGAGCAGCGACGCAGAGGTAGAGAAGGCTATCCGCGCTTCTGTACAGGATGCTATCGACAACTCTTTCAATGTTGTCCGCACCCGTATCGATAAGTTCGGTGTTGTTCAGCCTAACATCCAGAAGCTGGAAGGTCAGCAGGGTCGTATCATGGTAGAAATGCCTGGTATCAGCCAGCCTGAGCGTATGCGTAAGATGCTCCAGGGTAGTGCTAACCTTGAGTTCTGGGAGACATACAACTCAGAGGAAATCGCTCCTTATCTCCAGCAGCTCGATACTCATATCGCTAATGGTGACAACGGTGAGGAGAAGAATGATTCTGTAGCTGCAGATTCTGCTGCCGCTAAGAAGGAAGTTGCCAAGGCTGAGCCTAAGAAGGCTGAGACTAAGTTCTCTATCAAGAAGAAGGATGATGCTGCCAGCAAGGTAGGCGAGGATGCTCAGAACGCTGCTGCCATCAAGGCTCACCCACTGTTGGCTCGCTTGCAGCTCGGTGGTGGTTTGAGCACAGTGGGTTATGCTAGTGTTCGCGATACTGCTGCCATCAACAAGATTATCTACTCTGCTGTGGCTAAGCGCGTATTGCCATCAGACTTGCGCCTGCTTTGGAGTGCTAAGCCTGCTGATAATCTGAAGGCTAAGAATATCTTCGAACTTCACGCCTTGAAGGTGACAACCACTACTGGTCGTGCTCCATTGGAGGGTGATGTGATTACAGATGCTAAGGACGAGTTCGACCAGATGGGTTCTCCTGTTGTTAGCATGAAGATGAATACAGAGGGTGCTCGTAAGTGGGCTCAGATGACCAAGGCTAACGTGGGCAAGGCTATCGCCATCGTATTGGATGGCGTAGTTTACTCTGCTCCTCGTGTAAACGGCGAGATTGATGGTGGTAGCTCTCAGATTTCCGGTAACTTCACTATCGAGGATACCAAGGACTTGGCTAACACATTGAAGTCTGGTCGTATGCCAGCTCCTGCACGTATCGTTCAGGAGGAGGTTGTAGGTCCTACACTCGGTGCACAGTCTATCCAGATGGGTATTGTATCATTCGTTGTAGCTTTCGTACTCCTGATGGTTTACATGGTGATGATGTACAACATCATTCCTGGTATGATGGCTAACCTGGCATTGCTCGTCAACGTATTCTTCACGCTGGGTATTCTGACGTCCTTCCAGGCGGCTCTGACGTTACCAGGTCTTGCCGGTATGGTCTTGTCTCTGGGTACTGCCGTGGATGCCAACGTGCTTATCTATGAGCGTATCAAGGAGGAGCTTCGCTCCGGTAAGGGTATGAAGCAGGCTGTAGCTGCCGGTTATGGCAACGCTTTCTCTGCTATCTTCGACTCTAACTTGACATCTTTGATTACTGGTGTTATCCTGTTGACTACCGGTACAGGTCCTATCCGTGGTTTCGCTACTACATGGATCATCGGTATCGTAGTTTCATTCTTCACAGCTGTGTTCCTGACTCGTCTGGTTTACGATTATAAGTTGAACCACGATAAGTGGATGCACTGCAAGTTTGATACTCCAGTTTCTCACAACCTGATGCAGGGCAAGAAGTACAAGTTCATGTCTATGTACAAGACTACCTTCACCGTTGCCATCGTAGCAGCTGTGGTATTCATCGGTAGCTTCTTTGTTCGTGGCTTGAGCAAGAGTATCGACTTTACTGGTGGTCGTAACTATGTGGTACAGTTCGAGAATCCTGTAGAGCCTGAGCAGATCCGTACTGTTCTTGGCGATGCATTCGTCAATGCAGACGGCACCAAGGCAACTACTGGCGCTATCGCTATCGGTACAGACGGTAAGACTATCCGTGTATCTACCAACTATATGATTGAGAGCAACAGTCCAACTGTTGACGATGAGGCTGAGACTATCCTTTACAACGCCTTGAAGAAGGCTAACCTGGTATCTCAGAAGAGTGTTGAGGCATTCAAGAACCCAGACGTTCGTCAGGGTGGTTCTATCATCAGTAGTACAAAGGTAGGTCCTTCAGTGGCTAAGGATATCACTATGGGTGCTATCTATAGTGTGCTCTTCGCCTTGATTGCTATCTTCCTCTACATCCTGATACGTTTCCGCAACGTAGCCTTCTCTGTAGGTTCTACTGTAGCTTTGGCATTCGATGCCTTGACCGTTATCGGTTTCTACTCACTCCTGTGGGGTCTCGTTCCATTCTCATTGGAGATTGACCAGACCTTCATCGGTGCTATCCTGACCGTGGTAGGTTACTCTATCAACGATAAGGTGGTAGTATTCGACCGTATCCGTGAGAACTTGAAGTTGCATCCTAAGGGCGACCGTCAGAAGCTCTTCAATGCATCTATCAATGAGACATTGGCTCGTACCATCAATACATCTACATCTACATTGCTCGTGTTGCTCTGTATCTTCATCCTCGGTGGTGACAGCATCCGCAGCTTCTCATTCGCAATGATCCTGGGTGTTGTATTCGGTACATTGTCATCTATCTTCATTGCTTCTCCAATGGCATACATCGTTCTGGGTCGCAAGATCAAGGAGGAGCCAGCTGAAGAGGCTGCCGTAGCAGAAGTAAAGTAAAATAAGAAATTATCCTATTTCTATCCAGTGGAAGCTGGATGGAAATAGATGATTTGAGACTATAAAAAGATAAAAGGTCGCTTCCTGGTTAGATAGGAGCGACCTTTTATTTTTACGTGGTCCCACCGAGAATCGAACTCGGATCAAAGGTTTAGGAAACCTCCGTTCTATCCATTAAACTATGGGACCAAAGCAAACTGACTGCAAAGATACATCAAATCATTGACATTACAAAATAATTGGCTATGTTTTTAACCCTCATCTTATCAAGTTTCCTCACTTTTATGGAATTAAACTGCGAAAACCTCTTTGATACGAGGCATGATTCGCTCAAAAACGACTTGGAGTTCCTGCCAGATGGCAGCTATAGGTGGACACCTTACCGCTATTGGGCAAAGTTGAATCACCTGGGGCAGGAGATAGTGGCGCAGTCTAATCCTATCCCCGATTTCGTGGCGATGTGTGAGGTGGAGAACGATAGTGTGATGTTTGACCTCACCCGGCGTTCTTTGCTCAGGAATGCAGGATATGAGTATGTGATGACTTCTTCGCCCGATGAGCGTGGCATTGATGTAGCCTTGCTGTATCAGCCGGCTTCCTTTGCCTTGCTCCATTCGCATTCCATTCGCATCACCCCCTTGCCCGATACTCGTCCTACGAGAGACATTCTTTATGCTTCTGGGGTGATTATCACGGGCGACACCCTGCATGTCTTTGTGGTTCATGCGCCGAGCCGTAGGGGTGGTGAAGTGGCTTCCCGTCCTTACCGTTTGCATGTGGCTGATCGGTTGGCGGCTGCTGTGGATTCCGTTTATGCCATATCTGGGGATGCAAAGATTATAGTGGCTGGCGATTTCAATGATTATGCAGATTCACCCGCCTTGAAGCGTCTCTATCAGCATCACCTTATTAATATATCCCGTGATGCCCAGGGAACTCATGGGGCTAAGGCAACGTATCGTTGGCATGGAGAATGGCGCAGTCTGGACCAGGTGTTGTGCAGTCCGTCCCTGGCGAAGGTCAAGCAGAAATGCCAGATAGGCGACCAGCCTTTCTTATTGGAGGATGATGAGAAGTATGGTGGCAAGAAGCCTTATCGCACCTTTCTGGGACCTCGATACCTGGGCGGATATAGCGACCATCTGCCTCTTCTCGTGCAATTTGTTTTCTAAGAGGGACCGGAATATAACTTAGCGAGTGTGAGAATGCATCTTGGCGGGTACTAGAATACCCCTTCGTGGAAGTTGCCACTAGGCTCGGCAGACCTGCTGAGCCTAGTCAGCAGGTCTGCTGACTGCAGTCGGCAAATCTGCCGAGCCTAGTGACAGCACCTTTAAACCGTACAACTTCAACCTCTATGGTTGTACAGCTATACACCTTGTAGTTGTACAACTATACTCCCTCTAGTTGTACAACTTAACATCTCCTAGTCGTACAACTTTGGAAATCACATTTTGTTATAAGCGATATAATCTTATGGCCAAAATTTATTAATTCTACATTTTATCGTTCGTAATGCCGAGTTGCTCAATCCCAAGATGGAATCTATAGTTTGAGCCAAAAGAGCATTAAATAGCTCCATAATCGAAAAAAAATCCTCCAAAAGGAGTTGGTTTCTCAGATTTTATTTGTACTTTTGCCATGTCATTCAGAGTTTTATTATATCTAAGTTCCGCAAGGTGTTGGATTACATCAATGAACGGCTAACCCGTTGGGTGATGCGTAAGTATAAGCGCTTCTCCAAGAGTAAGAAGTTTGGCAGAGTGTATGACTGGCTTGTAGAGTATGCGGCACACAACAGAAATGAGTTCCCACACTGGGTGAAGGGATTTATACCCTATCCACGTCTAGGTTAATAAAGAATATAAACTAATAAACACAAGAGTTAAGTACGAAGAGCCGTGTGATGGGAAACTGTCAAGTACGGTTCCGAGAGAAGGGTGGGTGAAACTCCCTCCACTTACTCGACAACAATTTTAAAGGTATGAAACAGATCTTTTATTCAATTATTATTTTATTGTTTTTCACTCTGGAGGTCCATTCTTCCTTTACGGATACCCTCCACTTTCGGGTCAGTACTGCCTATAAAGAGCTACTGGCAAATCCGTCAGAGATAACTGAAGCTAATTTCTTCCAGGCTTTTCCTGATAATTGCAATGAATTTGTAATTTGGAAATGGCAATTTGATAATAGTAAAGAACGAAAGATGATGAATATAGAAGAATATATTGAGAGATTAGGACAGTTGGTGACAATCAACGACAGTATTTACTGCCTGAAGCTAATACATCTGTCTATAGGTGCCAACTATGATTCTGATGGTTTAAGTTTTTTCCAGCATATATTGAGGGACAAAATGCAGAATCCCAAGTTGTTTAGTATCTTTATCGACCTCTTGTCACGTCCAACTTGGACGAAAGGTGAGCAACTGCGTTTTTGGATGTTCTATTGGTCTTCTCTGTCTTTTATAGAGCAAGGGTATATTCCAAAGAAAACGGAAGAGGATAGGCGTCCAGAGTTGAATCTCATATTGAAGCGTTTGAAGCATAATAAAGATATGAGGAAAATTGTTCGTTTGGCTTATGAGTATTCTGCATATCAGGTGTTTTTCATCAGCAGTTATAACTTACATGGCTATAAATAAAATAGGGCAGATGCGTAATTACTACGTATCTGCCCTGTATATGGTTTAAATGAATGATGCAACGGGATTATCCGTAGATAACCTTACCGTTCCCATCCTCATAAGGAGTCATATCCTTAGCATACTGGTTCATGGCACGGAGGCTCATACCCATAGATGAGAAACCACCATCGTGGAAGAGGTTCTGCATAGTCACCTTGCGGGTGAAATCAGAGAACATCATCACGCAGTAGTTAGCGCAATCCTCAGCTACAGCGTTTCCGAGTGGAGACATCTTGTCGGCGAAGTCCATCATGTTCTCGATGTCCTTGATACCCTTACCTGCTGTTGTAGCTGTAGGGCTCTGAGAGATGGTATTGATGCGGACGTGCTTCTCACGACCATAGATGTAACCGAAGCTGCGTGCGATGCTCTCGAGCATGCTCTTGGCATCAGCCATATCGTTGTAACCGAAGAATGTACGCTGAGATGCTACGTATGTGAGGGCTACTACAGAACCCCACTCGTTGATAGCATCCAACTTCTTGGCTACCTGCAACATCTTGTGGAAAGAGATGGCAGAGATATCCAATGTCTTGTTCAGGAAGTTGTAGTCGAGGTCATCGTATGTACGATGCTTACGAACGTTAGGGCTCATGGCTACAGAGTGGAGAACGAAGTCGATCTTGCCACCGAGCTTCTCCTGAGCCTCAGTGAATACCTTTTCCAAGTCTTCAACGCTAGTCGCATCAGCTGCGATGATAGGAGCGTTGATCTGTTCAGCGAGCTTATCCAGCGTACCCATACGCAAAGCCATAGCTGTATTACTAAGTGCGATAGTAGCACCCTCTTCAGCAGCCTTTACAGCTACTTTCCAAGCGATTGATTCCTCATTGAGTGCACCGAAGATGATGCCACGCTTGCCTTTTAACAAATTGTGAGTCATTGTTATCTTAATACTTTTGTTAATACTAACGGCATGTTTTGATAAACTATATATATGGATACCATTTAGGTCTATATATAATAAGGTGTAAACTATCAGTTTACACCGATGCCGTTGAATTCGTGCGCAAAATTACGAAAAATGTGCAATATACGCAAGTTTTTCGCCAAAAAACTCTCGTAAACGTTTTCTTTTTTGTGATATATCAACAAATATGGTCGTTTTTTCCTGCTGATGGGGGTGTTTATATGCAATATTCCAACGTGTTTTCTGTTTATATAGATATAAACTAATGATTGAGATATTGACAAATATTGAGGTATAAACAATTATTGAAAGATGAAAAAGAATATTGTAATATGGATGCTGCTGCTTGCTTCCGTAGGAGCGATGGCACAGGAAGTGGAGAATCCTGTAGGAAAATTCTCTGTGATTCCCCGCATTGGTGTTGCTTTGTCTAATTGGAGCAATAATTCGATTCGTGTCAGCGTTGCTTTGGACGATGAAATTAAGTCGAAAAATCGGGCTGGCTTTATGGCTGGTGCTGATGTGGAATACCGTGCCACAGAGTATGTAGGGGTGTCTTTGGGAGCCTATTATGCTCGCTTGGGTTACCGTTTCGCTGATTATGAAACCGTAGAGAGTGCTGATAAAAAACAATATTGGGGCATCAAGAACCATCATGCCGATATTGATTATATCCAGGTTCCCTTGATGCTCAAGAGCTATGTAACCCGTCAGTTGGTGGCAATGGTGGGCATACAGGCTGGTTTCCGTTGCGGAGATGCCAAATTCTCTTATGAGGAGACTTCTTTGGAGAAGGACAAGAATGGTTCTACCTATTATAAGGATACGGAAGAGGTAGAGGGAACCCTTGTTGCCAAGAGTACGAATATCTCTATTCCTATAGGTGTTTCGTATGAGTATATGAATGTCATCCTCGATGCACGATACAACATCGGCTTGACAAAGATGGAGAAAATTTCGGGATTTGACAGCCCAAAGAATAGCTTCTTTACTTTCACGGTAGGTTATCGCTTTACTCTTTAGATGGGAAAGATAAGATAGATGAGCGAATAACAAAAGGTGGATGCGGGAATCTCTGTTTAGAGATCTTGCATCCACCTTTTATTATCTACTTATTTCTTATCTACGAGATGACTCGTGTCATTCGTCTGAATTATCCTACCTGGCTTCCTGGCTTAACCTTGCCAAGGAGTGAAGTAACATTCAAAGTGCCGTCGAAGTTGACTGCAGAGAGAATCATACCCTGACTCTCGATGCCCATCATCTTACGAGGAGCAAAGTTGGCTACGAACAATACGTCCTTGCCAATCAGCTGCTCTGGCTCGTAGTAGGCTGCGATACCTGAGCAGATGGTGCGCTCTACGCCAGAACCATCGTCGATGGTGAACTTCAGGAGCTTCTTAGACTTCTTCACCTTCTCGCAGTTCAGAATGTGACCTACGCGGATATCGAGCTTCTCGAAATCATCGAAGCTGACCTCTGGCTTGATAGGAGCAGCCTGATAAGAAGCCTCCTCGTTAGCCTTCTTGGTATCAGCGAGCTTCTGGAGCTGTCTTTCGATAACCTCATCCTCAATCTTCTCGAAGAGCAACTCTGGCTCACCGAGCTGGGTACCAGCCTTGAGCAAATCTGTGCTGCCGAGCTGAGTCCACTCGAAGTTAGGCATATTAATCATCTTGCGGAGCTTCTCAGAAGAGAATGGCAAGAATGGCTCGAAGGCGATGGCGAGGTTGGCAACCAACTGCAGGGAGATGTTCAGGATGGTCTCCACACGCTTAGGATCGGTCTTCCAAACCTTCCAAGGCTCACACTCTGTGATGTATCGGTTACCGATACGAGCCAGGTTCATAGCTTCCTTCTGAGCCTCACGGAACTTGAATACGTTGAGATACTGCTCTACCTTCTCCTTCACGTCCTTGAACTCAGCGATAGCCTTCTCATCTACCTCCTGCAATTCACCACAGGCAGGAACTACGCCGCCCCAATACTTCTTGGTGAGCTGGAGGGCACGGTTTACGAAGTTACCGTAAACGGCAACCAACTCAGAGTTGTTGCGCTCCTGGAAATCCTTCCAGGTAAAGTTGTTGTCCTTGGTCTCAGGCGCATTGGCTGTCAATACATAGCGCAATACATCCTGCTTGCCTGGCAAATCTACGAGATACTCGTGCAACCATACAGCCCAGTTGCGGGATGTTGAAATCTTATCATCCTCCAGGTTCAGGAACTCGTTGGCTGGTACGTTGTCTGGCAAGATATAGTCGCCGTGAGCCTTCAGCATGGTAGGGAAGATGATGCAGTGGAACACGATATTGTCCTTACCGATGAAGTGAACAAGACGTGTTTCTGGATCCTGCCACCACTTCTGCCATGTTCCCCACTTTTCTGGATGAGCATCGCAGAGCTCCTTGGTGTTAGAGATGTAGCCGATAGGTGCATCGAACCAAACGTAGAGCACCTTGCCTTCAGCTCCCTCCACAGGAACAGGAATACCCCAATCCAAGTCGCGGGTCATGGCACGTGGCTGAAGATCCATATCCAACCAGCTCTTGCACTGACCATAAACATTGGTACGCCACTCCTTGTGACCTTCCAGGATCCACTTCTTCAACCAATCCTGATACTTGTTCAATGGAAGATACCAGTTCTTGGTAGGCTTCTTTACGAGACCATGACCAGGGTTGTTCTTGTTGGTAGGGTTGATAAGCTCCTCTGGAGAAAGGGTAGCACCACATTTTTCGCACTGGTCGCCATAAGCACCCTCTGCACCACAGCGAGGGCAAGTACCTACGATGTTACGGTCGGTAAGGAATTCGCCTGTTACCTCATCACAGAACTGCTCCTCTACCTTTTCCTCCAAAACGCCCTTATCGTAAAGAGTACGGAAGAAATCAGAAGCAAACTTATTGTGAGTTGGTGAAGTGGTACGGCTATAAACATCAAAAGAGATACCGAAATCCTCGAAACTCTTCTTGATGAGGTTATGATAGCGGTCAACTACCTCCTGTACGGTGATACCTTCCTTCTTGGCACGGATGGTTACTGGTACACCATGCTCGTCGCTACCGCCGATGAAAACAACGTCTTGCTTCTTGAGACGGAGATAGCGAACATAGATATCGGCTGGCACGTAAACACCTGCCAGGTGACCGATATGAACACCACCGTTGGCATAAGGCAATGCTGCAGTAACGGTGGTACGTTTGAAATTCTTTTGTTCCATATTAGCTAATATATTTTTGTAATTTGCCTGCAAAATTACAAAAAAATGTTGGAAATTCGGTATAATTCTCCCCATTTTTCTCTTCTTATATATAATAAGGTGTAAAATGGGAGGATAGAAAACAAAAATGGTCCTAAGCTTGCCGCTTAAGACCATTTTTATGTTGCCACTCCAAAGGGGTGAGAACACATAGAAGAACGTGGATATTACATGATGTTCATGTATGCGATAACAGCTAACTCTGCAATGAGGATAGCAAAACCAACCTTCTTCACAATTTCTGTAACCTTGAAAATACAATCCATAATTCTTAATCGTTTATTTTTTATCGTTAAACTCTATTCTCTGGTAACGTTACGCTATAACGTTTGATTTACGTTTGCAAAGGTACGTGTTTTCTTACAATTTGTGGTGTATATTCTTTTGTAATGGGGATAAATTGTTTTTTTATATGTAAAAATCCGCCAAATAATGCTCTTGTTGCTAAAATAATCCCCCTACTGTTGTGGATTTGTAATACGGATTTTTGGGGTAATTTGTGTTTTTATATGCACCTTTTTCCTTTTGAAAGGGTGAGTAGTGGGACAAAAATAAGACCTTAGCAGTTGGCAACGCAGCTACTAAGGTCTTGTCCTTTATCATTTACTGTTGATGGTAATTTTATATTCTGTCTTAATTCTTATTTCAAGAGGATTATTGCTTGATATGACCAGTCTTGTTTATTGGTTACTGGATAGCCAAATAAGCAATTACAGCCAATTCTGCGAGAAGTATTCCAAATCCCACCTTCTTAATAATACTTGTAATTCTATAAATGCAATCCATAATCTATATTTTTTTATTGTTTGACATTACAGGCAATTGCTTGCCTTTTTAAATCCGATGCAAAGGTAGCTCAAAAATATAGACTTTTAGGGTACTATTTGTTGATTCTAGGGCAGCTTGCCGTTTTTCGACTTGAAAAATAACAGAATTTCCCCCTAATTCTTCAAAAAGTAGGTGTTTCGGATTTTTTCGCTGGTATCTCTTTTTCTGAAATATTCTTTTGTCAGTTGTGTTTTTTGGAGTGAAAAGGTGGATAAACTGCAAAAAAAACAGGCAGGAATCAAACTTTCTACCAAGTTTTGACTCCTGCCTGCATGTTCTGTTCCGATGTCTTTTTTATGCCTATTGTCTAAAAGTGTCCTCTTTCTGCCCAGTCACCTCTGTCGAGAGTGCGATACCCGATGGCTTCCGCCAGATGTTGTGGCTCTACATGCTCGCTTCCTGCCAGGTCGGCAATGGTGCGTGCCACCTTCAGAATTCGGTTGTAGGCACGGGCAGAGAGTGAGAGCTTCTCCATTGCCATGCGCAGGAGGTTGATGCCTTCTTCGCTTGGCTCTGCAAACTGGTGAATCATTCGCTCGGTCATCTGGGCGTTGCAGTGGATGCCTTTGAAGTCTTTGAATCTGGCTGCCTGTATTTCCCTTGCCCTAATCACGCGTTCTCGAATGTTGGCACTAGGCTCGCCTGGTGCTGCTTTCGAGATGTCCTTGAAGGGAACAGGGCTTATCTCGCATTGTATGTCTATTCTGTCGAGCAAAGGACCCGATATCTTGTTCATGTATCTTTGTATCTGACCTGGTGTACAGACGCAACGATGCGTAGGGTCGCCATAATATCCGCAAGGACATGGATTCATGCTCGCCACAAACATGAAGGAGCATGGATAGTCGATGGAGTATTTGGCTCTGCTGATATTGATGTGACGGTCTTCCAGAGGCTGGCGCAATACTTCGAGGGTGGTTTTGCTGAACTCAGGGAGTTCGTCACAAAAAAGAACCCCATTGTGGGCCAGTGAAATCTCGCCGGGTTGTGGCGATGTGCCGCCTCCTACCAGTGCCACCTGCGAAATGGTGTGGTGAGGAGACCTGAAGGGACGCTGGGCGATGAGTGATACGTTTTTGCCCAGTTTGCCCGCTATGGAGTGGATCTGTGTTGTTTCAAGACTCTCTGAGAGGGTGAGGGGTGGAAGAATGGATGGAAGGCGTTTCGCCATCATCGATTTTCCTGAGCCGGGAGGTCCTACCATGATGAGGTTGTGACCGCCGGCAGCAGCCACTTCAAGGGCACGTTTTACGTTTTCCTGTCCCCTTACGTCAGCATAGTCATAGTCGCAATGTATCTGGTTCTCGTAGAATTCCTTTCGGGTATCTACGATGGTTGGTTCTGGGGCAGAGCGGTCGCTCAGGAATTGGATGACATCGAATAGCGTTTTCATGCCATACACTTCCAGGTTGTTGACCACAGCGGCTTCTCTGGCGTTCTGTTCGGGTACAATCAGTCCCTTATAATGCTCGGCTCTGGCTCTGATGGCAATAGGCAATGCGCCCTTGATGGGTTGCAGCGTGCCGTCGAGGCTCAGTTCGCCCACCATCATGTATTCCTTGAGGTGATTGTCTGGGATATTTTCATTGGCTCCCATAATGCCGATGGCTAATGGGAGATCAAAGCTGCTGCCTTCCTTTCGGAGGTTAGCGGGAGCAAGATTGATGGTGATGTCGGCTATCGGAAATTTGAAGCCGCTGTAACGAAGGGCTGCTGCGATGCGGTCACGGCTTTCCCTGACCGCCTCGTCGCCTAAGCCCGTAAGGTGGTATTGAACGCCTCGGTTGAGGCTTACTTCTACTGTGACAGTCGTGACTTCCAAGCCGTTGACTGCTGCGCAATAAGTTTTTACTAGCATAAACGCCTCCTCTTTTATAGGTTAGATGGTGGCTCGCGGTATTATTTGAGCAGTTGGTCTAACTTATTGTAGAGTTCTTGCTTATTAAGGCCCCGGGCGATGATTTTTCCATTTTGTATGATGATGTTGTCGGGAAGTGATGTCAATCCCAACTTCTTCAAGTTCTTGTCTTCCAGCATTTCGCCATTGCAGACCACCGGCCACGAGATGGAGTCGTACTTCAGATTGTCTTTGCAGATGCTTTTGGCACCATCCAGGCAGAAACTCATGAGCTTGAGCTTACCCTGCGAATTGCGCTGGCGGTTTTTCAGCTCTCTCTGCACGCTCTGGCTGTCGTAATTGTATGTAGCCCAGGTGTAGATTACTGCTACAGGAGCGCTGCTCAGCTCTGTGCTGGAAATCAGTTTGCCATTGATGTCGTAGGCGGTGAAGACGGGTAGCTTTGCACCTACACCGGCATCTTTCATCATATTTACCTGCTGCTTCAGCTTAGCCAACTGGGTATTCTTAGGCTGCTCTTTCTCGCAGATAGACAGGAGGGAGAGAGCCTTCTTATAATCAGGCTTGATGTTTGCAATAAAGTATTTCTTGATTAGATACAGGCTGACTACAGAGCCAGCATTGTCTTTGATGAAAGTCTCTGCCTGGGCACTTTCCTGAGGAGGAGTATTGCCAAGAACAGATTTGCGGAACTTGGTCATCAGTTCATTCGACTTGGTACCCTTGATTTCCATTTCCTTCAGGTGTGAAGCATCACCTTTCAACTCTACAGATTCTCCTGATTCTGCAAAGATAGGTTGCTCCGAGAAGTTTGGAAACACAATCATGAGGGTATGATTCTCTGTGCAAGGCATTTCATAACTGAATCGGCCACCAACAACCTTGATAGTATCGACACCGTCGATGCCACCATCTGTGCTGTAAACGTAAAATTCGCCTTGATTCATGTTTAAAAATTTGCCCTCAAGTTTAAAATGACCACTGCTGACACCACATGATGTAAGCGCGATAATGAAAATAAGAGATATGATATAAGCAAATTTTTTCATAATGAAAAATTTTAAGGGAGGGTGAGTGCCGCGAGCGGGACTCGAACCCGCACAACCATTTCTGGTCAAGGGATTTTAAGTCCCTCGTGTCTACCAATTCCACCATTGCGGCATGGTAAACGTAAGAGTTAGAGCGGAAAACGGGACTCGGACCCGCGACCCCAACCTTGGCAAGGTTGTGCTCTACCAACTGAGCTATTTCCGCATTTCTTAATTGCGAGTGCAAAGGTAGTATAATTTCTTGAATCTACCAAATGTGTTTACATATTTTAAGAAAAAATACCCCGTTTTTTCTTGAAAATAGGTAGAATCTTGAAGAAAATGGCATCAAAAACCTTTAATTACCCACTTTAAGCACGCTTCCGATGCCTGTATAGGCTACCTGGTATCGCATCAGTGGTTTGTCTTCTTTGCTTTGTCCGCCACTTGTTATGGTTCCGTTTTCCAGGCTATACACCCTTTTGCACTTGCTGCAAACCACCGATTGGCGGTTTCCTGTCCATTCCAGCGGATAGTTGGTTCCGCCATATTGCAGGATGCAGTTGAGGCACTGTCTGTCCCAGGCTACGTATCCGTTGAAGTTGGATAAGCCCAGAATGAACCCGTTCTTGGTAGCATCCTTCAGGTCGTTGCCGGCTCCCAGGTTGCTGTAATTGGCATAGTTTTCCTTGGCGGTAGAGAGGACGATGGTCTCGGTCTTGTTCTTTCCGTCGTTAAGGGTAGAATAGATATTCCATGCTCCGTTCACCTTCTTGGCGCTGACCATGGTGTAGCAGCCCGGTCCATTGAGTGCCGTCTCGATGGTGCTGCCAGGGTGGTAGATGGTTCTGAAGATGAATTGGCAGAAATAGCGGGTACTGATACTGTTGTCGGCATCGCACGATGAAAGGATACTTCCGCCCAGCAGGATAGCTGCTGCCGGAAGGCACAAACAAAGCGAGAGCATAGCTTGGTTAACTATGCTCTTCACCTTATTATATATATGTATCTTATCGATGATATACATTTTTTCTTCAGTTTGATTACTTTGATTGTATCAGACAGATGAATATGCGCCTGCTTACTTCAGCAAGTCTTTCTCAGCATTCTCCATGCGCTCGAAGTGGAACTCAGAGAGCGTTTTCTCCATCAGTTCCTGAATCTTGTCGTTGCAGAGATTGCCGATGC
>ERZ1026858.113-NODE-113-length-42275-cov-14.116769_pt1 | contig 42275 bp, 65 predicted proteins | sample MGYA00380159_ERZ1026858 | MGnify/ENA primary metagenome ERZ1026858 (study PRJEB33269, sample SAMEA4719795) | human gut metagenome | biome: human-associated habitat; feature: organic feature; material: feces | place: Cameroon | collected 2013-10 ...
GAGGCCCCCCGCCCCGCCTCTCTGAGCCTGGACGGCGGTGACAGCTATATCACCCCGGAGGAGCTGCAGGGCCACCAGAGCGCCATAGCCGACAACTGGGACACCATCACCGCCGCAATGGATCCGGAGGTTTACGCCGACACTGATGCCAACTTTAGCCCCTGCCCCCTGCCGGAATTCGTGGCCCACTACCTGGAGCGGGCCGGAAAGGATTTGATCTTATGTGTATAGATGATGCCCAGCACATCCCGGTGGATGAAAGCCAGATGGAGCACGTGGAGGCCACCGAGGAGGAGGCCGAGGCGTTTTTCCAGGCCTTGGAAAACACCCCGAAGCCCACGATCCCAATCCAAACGGAATAAAGAAAGCCCGATGCAAGAAAAGTTGCATCGGGATTTTTTTTATCGTTTCCGTCTCCATTGCCACAGGCAGAACAGCAGGATCCCCGCCCCGGCAAGCGCTGCCAGCAGGATCCACCAGGGCACATCTCCACCACGGATAAAGCCCTGATCCATTACCTCCATATCCCGGCCCACATATACCATCAGCAGCATCATGCACAGCAAGCACAGCCCCAGAAGCCCGTAGGTTATCGGTCTCCAGGAGTTCCGGGTGTCCTCTATCATCTTGTTTCGGTCCACGATGCCGCCTTTCAGGACCTCTATAGACCTCTGCGCCCTGGCCAGCTCTGCCGCCGCCTGGTTGTCCTCCTCCCTCAGGCCGATGCACACATCAATGGATAGGCCCAGAGCGGCGCAGAGTTCCGCCACCTGGATAAGGCCGGGATTTGCCACGCTCCCCGCCAGCAGCTTATTGATGGTGTACACGCTCACCCCGCTTCTCTCGGCCAACTCATTGTTGGTCCATCCCTTTGCCGTCTTTTCCCGCCGTAGGGCCTCCACCAGCTTGCCGGTGGACCGCTCCATATCCTGCCGTTTTGCTCCTTCCATTGCCGTTTCTCCCCTTATTGCCCATGTTGGGGCAGATTCTCCCCATCCGCTCATTGCGTTTTTCGTCCTCTTGGGTGTATCCTGCTTATGCAGCCCATTTCCGGCGGCGGCCCGGCCTTTCGGTGGCACTGGGGGTCGGGCCTTTTTACTGTATCTGTACCGTTTAACGGACTGCATGCCCTGTATTATTAGAACAGTTGTTCGGATATGCCCAGGAGGGGGGGAACATAAATCTATACTACCACCAGCGGCCCAGGAATGCAATTGACAATTATCGACAAAAAACGAGGAGGAATCTCATATGTCCGAGCGTGCCCAGCTGATCGCCGCCATCCTGCCCCTCTTGGAGCGAATGCCCATGGACTGGCTCAGAGCTATCTGCATTATGGCCCAGAAATGGGCGGATCTGAAAGAATAACGCAATCCCCGGTGCAGTGATGAGTTGCGCCGGGGATTGCGTTTTACTGTTTGTTGTACTGCTCCAGGAATTTCTGCACCAGCTGCAAGGCCTCATCGAAGAACTCTTCCGGCAGTTCCGCCAGGGACCGGATGATCTTGGCCTTGGTGGTTTCGTCCACCATCAGGTCACCAAAGATCTCCGCCAGCTCTTCAGGCCTGGACTTGGCCCGGTAAGGGGGGCCGGTGCCGGTGCGCAGCCAGGGTTCGTTGACGCGGAAGACGCGGCAGATGTCGGAAACAACCCTGTCACTCACCCCACAACGCCCGCTGCAAATCTGGCTTACGGTAGGTTGCGATATATTAAGTTTGTTTGCAAATTCTGTTTTTGTAATTTCAAGGTCAGAAATCACCTTTGCAACTCTATCATTGATAGTATTCAACGTGTATCACCTCCTTGATTACATATTATCAGGGAGACGGGAGAATGTCAAGAAAAATTATAGGCTACCTATAATTTAGGTATTGACATTATAGAAAGTCTATGATAGTATATAGGCAGTCAATGAGAGATCATTGAAAATAACCAATAAGGAGGACGCACACAATGAAACGCTTTGAAATCTGGGCCAAGTTCCCCAGGGGGGAAGAGGTCAGGGTGGAGACACACAAGACCCTAAAGGCCGCCAGCGTTGCGGTGGACGCTATGAACCATCACAACCAATATGAGCTGTCCATCGGCTACGGTTTCCCCGCCGGTGTCCCGGCCTACTCCATCCGGGAGGTCACAGCCTAAGGGGCGGCAGCACCGCCCCCACCGGATCAGTACCCAATCAGCGTACCGGTATAGGCCAGCGCCCATATTGCGTTCATGTACTCGTCCCAGCTTGGTTTTGCCCCGTCTTTTCCTGGGTGGTTGTACTGGCTGATGATGCTGGCCGCTTCGTGGGGTGTCAGGCCGTACTGCTGTCCAACGAACTCAGAAATTCGTTTCACGGTCAGGCCGTTGGGACTCATTTCATTCTTCGCCTTGGCTTTTTCATCGGCCACACCGGTATTGTACCCCTCGGAATACCCGGCGAAGTACGCCGCCTCCTTCGCCTCTTCCAGCTCCCGGTCCTGCTTCTGGGACAGAAGCTCCGCCCCGATAATCAGGCCGGCGGCGGCAATCATGGCGATAACGCACCAGATCACCCAGGGTTCTATCTTCTCCCGTGGCTTGGGTGCGGGCTTCGGGGTGGGGGCCACGGTTTCGTCCTTGGCGGTGTCTCCGTAGTCCTGTATCACTTGCTTTATACAGTGTGCCAACACAGCACAGGAGACGACCAGTGAGACGGCCCTAGGATAGTTCCCATTCATTGCATCGGTGAGTACGAGCAAGGCCATCAATACAATGCCTGCAAGGCAATTGTATCTTACACAGTCCCCGCCCAATTCTCCTGTGATTTTAGCGGCGCTTCGATACGCCAGAAAACATGAAACAGGTTGAGCAAAAATCACCGCCCAGCTGACGGGAGTCAGCGCATTGTCCAGATTCCCAAGCATTGCCCAGCAAATTTCTACCAACAGCCCAGAAACAATCGGCCCCAGCAACACCCAGAACCAAAATACCAGCGTTGCCCATAATTTCTTCATTTTTCCCATCCTTTCAAATTTAACCATAAGGAGTTGAATTTAATGCAAACCTTCCCCAGCACCGGATCCCCGGCAATTCCGGAATCTTTCCGTCTCGGAAAGACGGACCTGATTTCGAAAGAGGAGTACTACCTCCACATTCTCCGTGGACTCATTTCCTACCACAAGCGCATGGTCCTTGAAACAGTCATCTCCCCAGATGATTCCTGCCCAGGATCCTGCCCCGTTGCGTCCCACGATCTCTATTTGGATGCCCTCACATTCGCCCTCTCCTGTGTGGAAGAGCACATGGCTAAGGATTCTCACCCACTTGTGTAAGAACCCTGTACGCCTCCTTCCTGCATTCCTCGCATTCCTGGCAATCGTGATAATCATTGTCGCAGCCGTCAAAAGCAAGGAGCCATTTTCCATTGATTTGAACCTCATGGAAAAATACATCCTCCGGCCGCTTCCAAATCTTGCATTCTGTTTGTACCCTGTATTGTCCTGTGCTCATTTTTCCCATTCCCTTCAAATTTTATATTATTACCCCCAAAGGAGGAATAACCATGAAAACCGAAACAAACCGGATCCTGCGCTCACTGGTTGGGGAGAAAAAAGCCGCCCTGTGTGAAGCCCATGACGAAGATCTTCGCAAGCTCAACGATGCCCTCACCGAACTCCGCACCGAGGCAACCCAGAAGCAGCCGTGCAGCACCGTCCCGCCCCTCTCCGAGAAGACCGTTGAAGCCATCCGCCATCTGCTTGAAATCAACCTGAAAAGCGCCAATGATGCGAGTGACTGGGTCAATCGCATTTTGCTTCTGATGATCCCGGCTGGCGAAAAGCTGGACAATATCGTTCTGAATGCCAAAACCAAGATTGACGAGGCCACCACGGCCCTGAGAGAGTTCAACGCCGCCTACCCTGTCAAGCCATTCCCATTCAAGTAATTCCCCCGGGGGTCCGGCCTGGAGCGTGGGTTTCTGCATCCTCTTCCCCCACAGAAGGGCGGTTCAACTCCGCCCTCCCCCCTCTTTCATATGGCGGGCACGGTTGATGCCGGGGCTTTCACACCCCGGAATAGCCGGTTCAACTCCGGCCACCGCCTTACCTCCTAAGGGTCCTCTCCCCGTGCCCGATTCCCACGGGGAGAGGTAAGAAAATCTTATCACGAATCGAATCAGAACGCAACAGAAAGGAGCTTAAAAATGTCCGAAAAAGAAAAAACTGCCGCACGGGCCATCAAGGAGGCCCTGAAAACCGCCCCGGCTCCCGCTGTGGAGCAGGCTGCAACCTATCTCTCCGGGCTGGCTGACGGGATGCGTCTGGCCGCCAAGGACCAGCAGAAGGAGGGTAAGAGCGATGAGGCGTAAGATTCCCAACTCCATCAACATTTCTATGACGGAAACGGTCCAGATCCTTCGGGACAACGGCTTTTCCATCAGCAACGCCAATTTCCCCGCCCTGGTAGATTCCGGGCTGCTCCCCTTTGTCCATGTTATCAAAGAATCCCGCACAGGCCGCCGGACCTATTACATACTGCGCCGGGACCTGGGGGACTGGATCAAGTCCCAGACACAGCCAAGCGACTGAGAAAGGAGGAAACCGTATGAACCAAATGGAATACGCCAAGTGCCGCCAGGCCGCTATCCTCTACCGGAACAAGTGCCGCCAGGTTGCCAAGCTGCAGGAGGCTATGGGCATCTACACCGCCCAGGCTCAGGCCTTTGACCGGCAGGACGAGGATGTGTTTTCCCTTGTCCGGGCCAACCGGGCACGGCTCCAGCAGTCCCAGGCATGAAAAAAGCCCTTCCGGATGTTGGAGCATCCAGAAGGGAGCCAGGGAAGGGAAGAAAGGAAATTTACGACATCTGTATTGTATCAAAGAAAGGAAGATTTGTCAAATGCGAATCCCTGATTGCTATGATCCCGTTTCCCAGGCCGAGCGCCGGGAGGCAGAGGCAGACCGTGGAGCCATCCGCTGTGATGCTTGCGGCCACCTGATCCGCCGGGGTGAGAAGGTATTTACCCTCTCCCTCGGAAAGACGGACCTGTATATCTGCGATGACTGCAAGGGCGAAATGGTCGCCTCTGTCCAGATCGTTGGATTCCCCGACATGGAGGTAATTGCCTGATGGAAAAGACCCATTGGAAAAAGATCGTCTCAGACCCCAACTATATCGGTGAGGCCGATTTTCAGGAGGGGGAAGAGAAGGTCGTGACCATCGATAAGGTGGTCCAGCACGAGACCGTGGTCACCGCTGAAGGCAAGTCCCAGAAGGCCGTGTGCCACTTCAAGGAGCCGGGTATCAAACCCATGATCCTGAACGTAGCCCGGTCCAAGTCCATTGAGAAGGTTGCAGGGTCTGCCTACTTCGAGGACTGGCCCGGCACCCGTGTCACCCTCTATATTGAGCATGGTATCAAGGCCTTCGGTGAGGTGGTTTCCGCCGTCCGTGTCCGGCCCCGGAAGCCCCAGGAGCGGAAGGCCGAGGCCTGTACCGATTGCGGCGGCCCCATCCTTGCCGCCAATGGCCGCTCCGGTGAGTATATCGCCCAGTACACCCGCAAACAGTTCCGGTGCCCTCTGTGTTACGCCTGTGCCTTAAAGCGTTCTCAGGCCAAGCAGGAGGCCCAGGAGAGCAAGGAGGAAGCAAATGGTACTGACAGCCAGTAACTACTATTCCCGGGAGGCCAACATGGCCTATATGTCCGCCTCTCAGCTCAAATCCTTCCGCCGCTGTGAGGCCGCCGCTCTGGCAGAACTCAACGGGGAATACAGTCCCACCCCCACCAAGGCCCTGCTTCTTGGCTCTTTTGTGGATGCCTACTTTTCCGGCGAACTCAACGAGTTTATTGAGTCTCACCCGGAGATCCGCAAGAAGGACGGTACCCTGGCCAAGGACTTTGAAAAGGCCTGGGCGGATGCCGTCCGGCTGGACTCTGATGAGCTGGCCCACGCTCTTCTTGCCGGCCGCCATCAGGTCATCAAAACCGGCACGATTTCCGGAGTGCCCTTCAAGTGTAAGATTGACTCTCTTCTCACCCCCGCCCAGGTCAAGGCCATCTGTTCCCGGTTTCCCGCTGTGAAGCGCCTGGTGCCCTTTGGCGGCGGCATGATCGTAGACCTCAAGTATATGGGTTCCATCCAGTCCGTCTGGAATGAGGAGACCCAGTGCCGTATCAGCTATATCCAGTATTGGGGCTACGATATCCAGGGAGCCATTTACCAGAAGCTGGAGGGCACCGCCGCCCCCTTCGTTCTGGTTGGAGCCACCAAGGAGGCGGAGACCAATATCTTTGCCCACTGGGTGCCGGATGCGGACCTTGACGGGGCTATGGCCGATGTGGAGGCTCTGGCCCCCCGGTATCAGGCCATCAAAGATGGGCTGATCGTCCCCACCCGTTGCGGCAAGTGCCCCTACTGCCGCCGCACCCACCACCTCACCGACATCACATTCGCTCAAATCGACTACGAATAAGAAAGGATTTACTACCATGGAAAAGGGCTTTAAGGTTATGAACATCCGTGTTGACCGTCTCCCGGAGTCCTGCCAGGACTGCCGCTTCGCCGTCAATTCTGAGAATGGCCGGGCAGAGTGCCTACCCCTCCAGCAGTCCGTATGTACCTCCTACTGGGCCGACTACCGCCGCCACGACTGCCCCCTGTATATGGCCTTCCCGATGGGAAAGGAGGGCTGAACGTGCTGAACCATATTGTCATCTGTGGCCGCATGGCCGCAGACCCGGAACCTAAGGTAACCAATTCCGGCCTCACCGTCCTGTCCTTCTCCGTTGCCGTGGAGCGGGACATTCCCAACAAGGATACCGGCACCAGGGAAGTGGACTTCATCGACTGCACCGCATGGCGCAAAACCGCCGAGTTCATCACCACCTATTTCCAGAAGGGCTCCATGATTATTGTGGACGGGCGCTTGCAAGTCCGCTCCTACGAGGATAGCAACGGCCAGAAGCGCCGCCGGTCTGAGATCCTGGTGGACCATGCCTACTTCGGCGGCACCAAGCAGCAAGCCAAGGAAGCCGCCCCGAAGGAACCCAGCTATCCCAAGGAGCCAAGCTATGAACCCATCGAGCAGGAAGACCCGGGATTTCCGTTTTAAGGGGGTGTAACCGTGGCCCGTTCACAGTTCACTTTTTATGAGAGCTTCTTCAAGGCGGTGTCCCGCATCAAGAAAGCCCAGGACCGGGCCGCTGCCTATGATATGATTTGCGCCTATGCCCTCTATCAGACAGAACCCGATTTGGACAAAGCCCCCGACTCCGTGGCGATTGCTTTTGATTTGCTTCGGCCTGTCCTGGATAAAGCCAAGGAGAAAGCCGAAAGCGGCAAAAAAGGCGGAAGCAAACAGGAAGCAAACAGCAAGCAAACCGGAAGCAAACCGGAAGCAAACCGGAAGCTAGGGGATGTCACAAGCAAGAAAGAGAAAGAGGGGGAGAAAGAGATAGAGAAAGAGGTAGAGGTAGAGAGAGAGGTAGAGAAAGAGATAGATAATATATCTCCTCTCATCGTACCTAACCCTAAGACTACAGAGGGGGAGGTAGTATCTACAGCCCCCGCAATCCACGAACCGCCCCCTTGTCCACCCCAGGACCTCGGATGTTACACACGCCCTGTTGGAAATGACGGGAAGGCGGCCTACGGTGTCCGGCAGCTTGTACGGCTGAAGCAAAGCGAATATGACCGCCTGATCCTGGAGTTTGGCGAAATGAACGTTATGACCGCCATTGCCCAGATGGAAAAGTGGCTCATGACGGCACCGGCAGAGGACCGCCCGAAGGAGCATTACCCAGTTCTCCGGAAAAAACTCTGGAAAGACCCGCTGCTACGGGATAACGGGCCGTAGAGCGATGAACGAAGAAAGGAAATATGCACATGAAAGGTTACAAAGGATTCAACCCCGGCCTTGTTTGCAAAGGCAAGCAGTACCAGGAAAATACCGTTTTCGAGGAACCAGAGGCCGAAATCTGCAAAAAAGGGATGCACTTTTGCGAAAATCCATTTGACGTGCTGGATTATTACGATTTGGTCCGTTCCGATGGCAGCTTTAACGACTTTGCAAAAGTTGAAGCTCTGGACGATTTCAAAACGGACGATGGGAAGAAATTCTGCACGAAAACGCTAAAAATCGGCGTAAAACTTGGATTCTCCGGATTTATAAAGGCATGTGTTGGCTTTATCCTGGAAAAGACAATCCTGGAAATGCCAAGTGAAAACGTTGATTCCGGGTACTACGCCCAGATTGGCAGCTCCGGGAACTACGCCCAGATCAATTGCACCGGTAGTGATTCCGTCATTTGCTGCGCAGGGCACGGTGCTGTAGTTAAGGCCCCTGTCGGCTGTTGGATCACCCTTTCCGAGTGGAAATATGATGAGGATAAGCGCCGCAGCGTTCCGATTTGCGTCAAAACCGAGTATGTGGACGGCAAACGGATCAAGGCTGATACGCCGTATGCCCTGAAAAATTGAGAATTCGTGGAGGCGGCAACCGATGGAAACTAAACCCAAGACCAACGCCGACCGCATCCGGGAGATGTCGGACGAGGAGCTGGCGGAGCTGCTTATATCACGGCCTCGGTGGTCCATGTGCAAAAGATGCTGGTTTAGGCGCGGAAGCAGCAAAGACCCGATAGGTGTTTGCAAGGATTGTATGCGGGCGTGGCTCCGCTCCCCGGTGGAGGAAAGCGAGACATGAAAGTGCTTGTAGCCTGTGAAGAATCCCAAACCGTCTGCAAGGCGTTCCGGGCGAAAGGCCATGAAGCCTACTCCTGTGACATCCAGGAACCCAGCGGCGGCCATCCGGAATGGCACATCCTGGGGGATGCCCTAAAGGCCATCGAGGGGGGGCAAGTGACCACCATGGACGGACAGGTGCATGTCATTCCCCGCTTTGGATGGGATTTGATTATTGTACACCCTCCATGCACGTTTATTTCCAATGCCGGGGCTTGCCGACTGTACCCTCAAAAAGGCGTTCTCAATTTGGAACGGTTTGCAAAGGGACTAAAAGCAAAGCTGTTTTTCATGGCGTTCTATTTTTACGGCTACTTTGGCGTTGGAAAAATCTGCATTGAAAACCCTGTTCCAAGCAAGGTGTTTGAGATGCCGGAACATACCCAGGTTGTGCAGCCGTTTGAATACGGCGACCCGTTCAGCAAGAAAACATTGCTGTGGGAGTTTGGTCTAAACCCGCTAGTTCCGACTAATGTCCTGACGGAGTATAAGCCCCTTGTTTCCTGCGGCACGAGCCGCAACAAAGGAAACCGAGACAAGGCAGGGGTAAGCAGAAAGGGCGGCGCAAGCAAGGCTAGAAGCAAATTCCCCCCCGGAATAGCCGCCGCAATGGCGGAACAGTGGGGCTAGATCATTTTCGTGGCCCCACGAAAATGGTGGTTAACCGCCTCGAAATCGAGGCATTTAAAAGCCCGGGGCAACCCGGGCGGGAAGGAGAAATATGGACGAAATCAAATTGAAGCCATGCCCGTTCTGCGGGGGCGCCGCTGTTGTCAGCAAGCATCATAACCGATTTATGGACTGGTATTTGTGTTCTTGCCCCAAATGCCATGTATCGCAGGCAGGGAATGGATATAGCTTCAAATTCGAAGCAATCGAAGCGTGGAACCGGAGGGCTGATTATGGCAAAATCGTCCTCAAAAGATGAAAAAGCTGTTGCCAGACTGCGGAAGCTAAGCAAAGATGACCTGATTTGGTGCATTCTCGAAATGGAAAAGCACAATCTCGGTTTCCCATCCATTTCCAGTATCCTTTCTGACCTCGAATACAAGAAAACCATGGATAACATCACCCGTTGCGAAAAACTGGCAAAGCAAGCCCATGAAAAGCGGATGGCCTACTATGATTTGCTTGCGCCTTATGAGGGGCAGCCCATTTCCGCAGTACCGCAGTCGATACTTGACCAGGCCGTAAAACTGCTTCGAGAGGCAGAGACGGCGGACAAAGAATGGTTCCGCCTAAGCGGGATAGCGAGATAAAGGAGAAACGGTAATGAAAGCTGTACTTATTTCTATAACCCCGTGGATAGATGAAGGTGGGCACTCAATTTTCAAAGGACGAGGCCTGGTCATCGGGGAATTTTTATGCGATACCATTTTGCCGATACAAGTCGAATGCAGCTCTCCGGTTGCGCTTGGGGCTGGTATCGAAATCCCTGGTACTTGCCTTACAGACAGACAAATTCTGGAATACCTTGGAAATGGAAAGCGAGGGTTTGCTTGGCACATTTCTAATCTGAAAATCTATGATACGCCAAAGCCACTGAGTGCATTCAAGGGGTTGCGGGAAACGAAATTTGGATATGCGCCCGCTGAAATTAAACGCCCGCCCCAGAGCTGGTACTATGTGGAGGAATTGGAACATGAGTGATTACATTAGCCGAGAGGCGGCTATAGAGGCAGTTCGGGAGGAGTTTGGTTGTGAAACGTGTAACGGCAGTAACATCGGCACTATTTGCACGTTTTGTGATGTAGGTCAAGCAATCCTCCTGATTAAAAACATTCCCTCCGCCGATGTGGAGCAGGTGGTACATGGGCGAAAAATCGAAGACGGAGACATAGGTGTTTTTTATCTGTGCTCTCTGTGCGGCGAATGTTTGCCGTATGGTGCGAACTACTGCCCAAACTGCGGGGCGAAGATGGATTTGGAGGGCGAAAATGACAATTGACAGAGCAATCGAAACATGGAACCGGAGGGCTGACCATGGCTAACGCGGTACTTATCAGCATCCGTCCGGAGTGGGTGGAGAAGATTCTGGCCGGAGAAAAGACACTGGAAGTCAGAAAGAACCGTCCAAATATGGGAACGCCGTTTAAGTGCTACATCTACTGCACCAATAACGGCGGGTGTCTGGCAAACCGGGACGCATACCTGAACGGAAAAGTGGTTGCTGAGTTTGTGTGTGATACTTTTTTGCCAATACAAATCGAGTGTAATGCCCCAGCTGCCCTTGGTGACGGTATCGAAGTCCCCGGTACTTGCCTTACAGACAGGAAAATCCTGGAATACCTTGGAAATGGAAAGCGAGGGTTTGCTTGGCACATCTCAGATTTGGTGGGCTATGACAAGTCGAAGGAGCTGAGCGAGTTTTCACGCCCGTATGAAATCTGCATAGGCAAAACGTGTGATGAATATGGGTGTGCATATTGCGAAAATGGCGGTCATATCAAACGCCCGCCCCAGAGCTGGTGCTATGTGGAGGAATTGAACAATGGCTGATTGTAACAAACCTTTTTACAAATCAGTAAAGTGGAAACTAGGCAACTCGTTCGGATGGTGGAGAGTCCCATATTGCCCGCACTGTAAACGGAAACTGGGGCTTATTGCAGGAGAGCAAAAACCAGATGAATGCCCTATGTGTCATAAACAGCTAGATTGGAGGGCGGACAATGGCTGATTACATAAGCCGGGAAGCGGCCAAGCAGATTCTTTCCATACTATTGGTTAAAGATGCTGCGGAATGTGCTTGCAATCTGATCGACTGCGTTTTGCCCGCCGATGTGGAGCCGGTGCGGCGTGGGAACTGGAATATTCGCCTCGCCGACGAAATGACCCTATGCCTGGAATGCTCCGTGTGTGGGCGCAGGGTAGACAACATCGACCTACACTATCTGCTGGAGGCCGGAGAATACGGGGAGGCTTGCCGGAAGTATCCATATTGCCATTGCGGCGCAAAAATGGACTTGGAGGATGAAAATGACGATTGACAGAGCAATCGAAATCCTAGACCCGGAACACCGGGAGAACTATGACGGCATGGACGAGGTAAACGAAGCCTGCCGGATGGGTATGGAGGCGTTGGAGCGGACTAGGTGGATTCCGTGCAGCGAGAGGCTGCCGGAGGACGGGCAAGATGTTTTGCGTTGGTACCAGTATTTCCGGTACGGTAACTACAACAGACTGTGGCAGACATATGGTATCGGATTCCAGTACAACGGGAATTGGGGCGGTGAGGTTTCCTCTGGCAGAGATACCAAGGTTCTTTTCTGGATGCCGCTGCCTGAACCGCCGAAGGAGGAATTGCCTTGATAACCTTGCAAACCAAAATGGACGGATTTCCACAGGACATCACTGAGGAGCCAGAACCGGCTGTGATTCCATTCCCGTGTACCGGGAATTTGAGCCTCGGCCAAGCCGTTGACATTTTCAAATATCGGATGGGCGATGAAACAGTCCCGATCTGGGCAAAAGTCCTTGCCATTGAAAAAATTGCATCCTTTGAAACGCTGAACGGCATTACGAAAGATGAACTGCAACACGCCCTACAATGGCTTTTTGAACATTATCAATTCGAGGTATAGGAGGGAAAGAAAATGCAAATTGAACCATCAAAAGCACGGATTTTAGCTGATTGCATTGATGGAATGGCGGCAGATGCAGAGGATAAAGGGAAGGATTCTTTTGGAATACATTTATCTTTGGAAGATGCCCGTATGATTACTTGTTCACTGAGTAGTGAAACAAAGATTGTCCGGTGCCAGTAATGCACCCACTACAACGGCCACTGGAACTGTGATTACTTCGATTCGGCAGTGCTGGACGATGACTTTTGCAGCTACGGAGAAAGGAGACTGGAAAATGGAAAATAAACCCACCTACATGGACTGCTGGTACTTTATTGCCCCGCTGATTCCGGTGAACACCGACTTTGAGCGAGAGGTGTACGTAATGACTTTTCATGCCTTGAAAGAAGCGGAAGAACGGCGAATTTCCGAAAAGCGGAAGTCCAGAAAGGAGCAAACCCAAAGATGAAAAAAATTAACGACTACCTCACCACCCCGGACCTGCTGTGTCAGCTGGCAGAGGAAGCCTCTGAGCTGGCCCAGGCGGCTCTGAAGCTCAAGCGGGCCATGGAGGGCACCAACCCCACGCCGATGAGCGTAGAGGAATGCGTGGCGAACATGGACGAGGAGATTGCCGATGTGTCCCTTTTGGTGGATCTCCTGGGATACAACAAAAGGGAGCATCTGTTGTCCCAGGGCCGTGTTGCGCAGAGGAAGGCAGAGCGCTGGCTGAAACGTCTGGAAGAAGCAGAAGGGGGTGGTGGTAATGCCCAGACCACCCAAAACCTCCCGTGATTGCTTCCTGTGCTGCAAGGACTGCCCGGATAGATACCCGGCCTGTTCCGCCCATTGCGAAAAGTACGCCGCCGGGAAAGCGGAGAAAGAGCGCATCGATACCGCCCGATACGAGGCCACCCGCTGGAATCGTCGGTATGTTGGAGGACATTACCACAAAACTCGAAAGGAGCATAGAAAATAATGGAGGAAAAGATATTTCTGCGCCGCACCTTTGCCCTGGTGCTTGCAGCTTTTATGCTGTTGGCCTTTGTCAGCTTTCTGACTGGCTGTTCCGAGGCAAGCAGGGCAAATTATAACATCAGCAAACAGGCCGATTACTTTGAGTCAGAGCGCCGTGTGACGGTGTACAATGCCAGAACAGACAATGTAGTGCTGGAAATCGAGGGCTATATTGCGATTTCGAACAACGATAGCAACGAGCTGGTTGTCACCTGCAAGGTTGGCCCTGACCAATACAAGAAGGACTATGTATATCTGAATGCCTACACTCTGTACATTGTCGAGGACATCACCGGCACCCACACCGACCCGTACCACTACAAGCTGTATTTGCATAGCCTGGATGCCGTGTCAGTGGATGTTAAGCCGTAGGAGGAGCCGCGAATGAAAGATATCGTCCTGGAGGCCGCCATTGAAGACTACGAAGGCCAGCTTTCGGAAGAGGCCGTGGAGCGCCTGATAAAGCGCTGGAGGGTTTATATCAAGTATGATGCGGATGAATCCTGGAGCGAGAACCTCTATGCTTTCTTGGATTTCGCCGCCGAGAACGGTTACAAACCGGAATATAAGATCCTCCGCCGCTGCAAGGACAAGCCATACAGCCCGGAAAACTGTTATTTTGGCCTGAACAATTACGCCGAGCCGCCCCCTCTGGACCAGGTGCTGAATCCCAGAGAGAACCCGGCCCAGCGGTGGAACCGGTGTGTGTACGAGTACAACCGGGAGCGAGTGGCCGCTTACCGGCGGTATAACGGAGCGGTATAACGGATAGGAAGGAGCATACTGTCTTTATGCGTTACTGTAATGAGCCAGACGGTCAGCCCGTCTGTGACGATACCTGCGTTGGCTGCCGCCACTTTTACGGCGCATATGAAAGTACACGGTGCTGCAACTATTATTTCGATACAGGCCGCCGCCGTCCCTGCCCTGCCGGAGCAGGGTGTACGGTGTTCAAACCGCCCCCAAAAAGGAAGGGTTATAAATCTTTCTCTTGAAATTTGACAAATCCGAAATCTTTGTAATAATCCCCCTTATAGAAAGGGGGATTATTTTGGAACTTTTAGCAAGCTATATTATCCCGTTGGACACAAGGACGAAAAAGAACCATATGACCATTGCGGGCACCGGTCCACGGTGCCCCACCTGCAAGAAATTCAAGCGGCAGTTCATCCGGCAGGGCCACGCAAACACCAAGTACACCGCCCAGGCCGCCCACTATCTGAACCCCAAGCCGCCCCAGCCCTTAGGTGGTCCCCTGTGGATCATCTACCATGTGTATATGCAGACCCACCGCCTGGTGGACGACCTGAACCTTTACGGGTCCTTGGACGACCTGATCGTAAAGGAAAAAATCATCAAAGATGACAATACCTCTGTCATCCGTTGCCGGGATGGCAGCTTTGTGGACTACGACAAAGCGAATCCACGGGCGGAGATATTTATTTACCGGAAGGAGGAAGATCATGGCAGACCAGAAAATGTTCACGATTGATAAGTTCCTGGGTCTCAACCAGGCGGGGGACGGAGACACAGAGTTGAAGATGGGAGAGGCCTCCAAAATGGTGAATTTCACTGTTACGGACGCTTTCAACATTGCCACACGTCCGGGCGTATCATACGAGCGGCTTTTGCCGGACCAGCCCGCCGTCCTCCTGGATGCCTGGGCCGGTCAGATTGGGGACCGGGAGCGGCTGATTGCCGTCACTTTGGAGGCGGGAGCGGATGTGATCCGGCTCTATAAGCTGGCCGATACCGGGCACTTGCAGGAAATCGCAAGCCGCACCCAGGCCCTGAATATCCAGTCCGCCGGGGAGAATACCATGATTATCCCCTTCGGGGACAGTGTATATATCTTCTCCCGGGCAGGAGGCATTGCGGTGGTGTCCCCGGCGGATACGGTGGAGGCGGCTTCTCCCTATGTGCCCTTGGTCATTGCCGGAGCCGCCCCGGCAGGAGGCGGCACAGAGCTGGAAAAAATCAACCTGCTCTCTCCCCACCGCCGCATGGACTTCTCGGCAGACGGAACATCCACCGCCTACCTGCTTCCGGATGAAGCCGCCGCCGTGGTCTCCGTTGCTGTGGACAATGTATTGCTGGAGTCCCCCGGCACCTTTGACCCTGCTTCTCATACCTTCACCTTCGCCAAGGCCCCCGTCAAAGGCGTGGGGAATGTGGAAATCACCTATTCCGTCTCCGAGGCAGAGGCATCCAGGGCGGCAGAGCAGATTCGCCGCTGCACCCTCTGGGAGACTTTTAATGGGTCCACGGACTCCCGGCTCTTTCTGGCCGGTGACGGGTCCAACCGCTGCTATTATTCCGGCACCACTCAGTCCGGGGAAGCCTCTGCCCTCTATTTCCCCGCCGGAAACGAAATTGCTGTAGACCTGTCCGGCTCCACCGTCACCGCCCTGCGCCGCCATTATTCCCGGCTCCTGGTGTTCAAGCAGGATGGGACCTTTGCCATTACCTATGAGCCGGTAACCCTTACAGACGGATCCACAACGGCGGGATTCTATTTGCGCCCTGTCAACCGGGAGTTCGGCAATGATGCGCCTGGGCAGGTATGCACCGTCAACAATTACCCCCGGTCCTTTTCCCACGGCGGCCTGTATGAGTGGCGCATTACCTCTTCCTACTACCGGGACGAGCGCTATGCCGTCCGCATTTCCGACCCGGTCAGACGGGCTATGGACACGGCGGATACAAGCAAGCTCTTTGCCTACGATGACGGGGCGAACAAAACCTTTTATATCTTCCTCAACGATAGTCTGGGCACTGTCCTGGTCCACCGCTACGCCCTGGGCAGGGAAGGAGTCTGGTGCCTGTACAGAGGCGAGGCCTTCAAAAATATCCAGCGTGGTTTCCACTTTGCGGGCAGCTTCTACTTCTGCGGTCTGCGGGATACCCTCCACCCCAACCAGTTCCTATCCTTCGAGGAGGGCCGCATGGGGGACAACTGGGGCAGCGGCACAGAGCCGGTCACGGCCCTGTGGGAGTCCGGATTTATGGCGTTCGGGGCGGATTTCCTCAAAAAGTACGCCAGTCAGATCTATGTTTCCGTTTTGCCCCAGGCCAATTCCTGCCTCTATATCACTGTGGAAACGGATAGAAAATCTGAGTACACCCAAAAGACCGTTCAGAAGAACCTGTTTTCCTTTTCCTCTCTCCGGTTTTCCTCTCTCACCTTCAAAACGCTCCAATCTCCTACCATCTCCCGCGTCCGCATGAAGGTAAAAAAATTCATCTATTACAAGCTGAAATTCCGTGTCACAGACCCCGGCACCAGGGCCACGGTCCTTGGCTGTGACCTGGAGATCCGCTACGGCGCAAAAGCCAAGTAAAGGAGGTACAATATGACAACTGTGCAGCAGATTTATGACATGGCAATTCATATCCTGGACGAGCAGTCCGAGTCCAGCGGTACGACCATGACAGAGGACACCGCCGAATACAAGTTCCGGACCATTTCTATTCTCAATTCCGTCATTCCGGCCCTTGCTCCCTTTTCCTCTGAGTATGACCCCCTGAACCCGCCCCCGGCCCTGGACTGGTCGGACTACAAGAATCCGGACATGGACCAGATCATTCAGCTGGACGACCGGCTTTCCTTGCCGCTTTTGCCCTACTTCCTTGCGGCAAAGCTGATCCAGACGGAAAACGAGTCCTTGGCGGCCCTGTGCATGAACCAGTACAATATGACGTTGCAGGATATCCGCAGCCGTGCCCCCGCTACATTTGAAAAAATCCCCATTTCCCACGGGCTTTTCTGAGAGGTGATGTAAATGCCTACAAGCTACAAAGATTTCACGGCCACTTCGGCCCTGAATGAAGACCAGTATGTAAACAAGCTCTACGACAAGCGGCAGGAGTCCCAGCAGGGCCTATTGAAGCAGAACCAGCAGGCCCAGGCCGGTATCCTGGACCAGAACGCCCAGAATACCCAGGCCAAAACAAACGAATATCAGGATAGGACCCAGGTAGAGGCCCAGAAAGCTGCTCAGAAGCCCACATACCCCGCACAGCGGCTTTCTTACGGTGCCAACGCCCAAGCGTCCCTGTCCCGTGGAAACCAGCTCCAGCGGGACACCACGGCCCTCAACGCCCAGCAGTCCCAGGCAGAGGCGGAAATTGAGCGCCAGCGTCAGGACCTTGCCGCCAAGTATTCCGCCGCCATCCAGCAAGCCACGGCGGAGAACGATATGCAGCGTGCCCAGCAGCTCTATGATGCCGCCAAGGCCGAGGAGAAGAAGCTCCAGGACCTGCGGAAGGAGGCCGCAACCTTCATGCAGGGCAAGGGGGACAAGTCGATTCTGGAGTCCATTGTGGCAGGAAATCCTGTCCAGCGGGACACCACATCGGAGACCTTGCCGGAGGTCCTGCGCAACGAGGAGGCAATCAATAAGATCTACGATGCCAGCTACCAGGCCAAACAGGCCCAGAAGCAAGCGGAGTATCAAAAAGCCCTGTCCGAACTCAATGCCCAGCAAGCCGCCCAGCAGCGTCAGACGGATTCCGCCCTGAATGCCGCCTATGTGGATGCCCTCCAGAAGTCCCGGAACTATGCCGAGACCCAGGGGGCCTATGGCATGGGTTCCGGCACCTTGGCCGGCGCCCAGCTGTCCAGGGAATTGGGGCTGCAAAAGGACCTGACGGACCTTCGGACCTTGCAGCTGTCCAAAGGGGCGGCGCTGGACCAGAAGGCCTATGATGCCGGGGCCTCCTACCGGGAAGCCCTGCAAAAGGAGAATGCGGAGAACGAGCTCAAGCGTGCCCAGGCCCTCTTTGGCGCCGCCTCTGACGAGCAGGACCAGCTGCTGGACACTCAGAAGTGGCTTGGAGAGCTCTATGCCAAGAAGGGGGACTATTCCATTCTGGGCAAGCTCTACGGCCTCACCCCGGAGCAGATCGCAAAGCTCAACCAGAAGAGCGGCGGCAACGGAGTCAAGGGGAAACCCCTCACCGGCATCCCGGCCCTGGATTACGGCGTTGCGGGGGGTGGAAGTTCTGGGGGAAGTTCCTCCACCGGTGGGAGTTCCTGGGGAGGAACTTTCGTTCCGTCCAAATTCCCATCTCAGCCCGGTGGACCGTTTGACCCGTTTAAGTAAGGAGTTGATTCCATGGTCGATGAAGAGAAAAAAAAGCAAGCCCAGGCGGCAGTAAAAGAAGCTGCAAAGTACAGCGATAACCCTGTACAATTCAGCAATGCCCTGAATGACGCAATGAAGCGCCACGTGGACCCTATCAAAAAGGCGCTGACAACTACCAACCAGCACCCTTGGCGTGCGCCGAGTCAAATTCAGAAGCAGCAGCAAGCCGCCAAAGAAAAAACAGTTTCGCTTACCGAAAAGACGCAGAAAAAGCAGGAGAAAAAGAATTCCGCTGATGCGGCTATGTCAGAATATCAGCAGTCCAAGCCCTCCCAGCCCCAGCAGACCTATCAGCAGCAGCAGAATCAGGTCCAGACCGGGCCGGATCAGAAGAACGCCCTGTCCTATTTGGAGCAGCAGACCACCGGGCAGCAGACCACCCAGCAGGTCCGGGAGTTGCAGCTCAAAAAGGCCCAGCGTCAGGCGGACGAGCAGCTGAAAGCGGCGGAGAATGCGCAGAAGGATAATGAGACCTTCCTGTCAGACTACGATGAAATCAGCGCCATGACCCCCCAGGAGATCCAGGAGCTGGAGGCATATACCACGGTTCGGGATGAGGGAAGGTCTGAAAATATCTTTGATGAACTGATTCGAAAGCCAGCCCAAAGAAAAAAAGCCGCCGGGTCTCTCTTGGAGAAATACGGTCAGCAGCGTCTGGATGAGTTGGCGGAAACCTACGGCAGGGCACGCCACCAGCAGCAGGAGCAGGAGGTCCAGCAGAAAGCCAGAGAGGACGTGTCTACCACCGGCGGCGCTGTGACACGCTCCATTGGCACGGTTGCACTCGCTCCCCTCCAGGGCGCAATGTCCCTAAAGGGCCGTCTGGATGAACTGAGCAACAGAACGGGCAGATATAATACTTTGGAGTCCTTTGTCCCCATGGATGCAGCCCGTGTGTATAATAATACGGTCAGATCCACCGTTGCACAAAATATCGCCGGAGAGGACGATTCGAATTGGGTGCGGCAGGGTGCGGCCCTCCTCTATCAGGCAGGTCTTGGCACGGCCAGTTCCCTTGCCAATGCCATTGTCCTTGGCCCAGGCGTTGGTATGGCAGTCAACGCCACCAACCAGTTTGCCCAGACCGTTGCCGAAGCCTCTGCCCAGGGTGCCACCCCGGAGCAAGCCTACCTTTACGCCACGGCCAATGCGGCAGTTGACGCACTCACGGACAAGATTCCTCTGGACCAGCTTGCCAGCGTGGCCTTAGCAGGGAATACCAATGTCTTTGTGAATATGGTCAAACAGGCGGGTATCGAGGTCTCCAATGAAGGCGCCTCCATTCTTGGCTCCTACATTGCCGAGGCGGCGATTCTGAAAGATTCATCCCAGTATAACCAGTCTGTGGAGGCCTACATGGACCAGGCATTGTCCGAGGGGATGTTTGGCACCGAGGCAGAGGCAAGAGCCTGGGCGGAGCATCAGGCGGACAAGGACGTTTTGGCCCAGGCCGAGCAGCAGCTTCTTGTCGCCGGTATTTCCGGCGGTGTTTCCGGCGGTGTCGCCGCCGTCAATGGCAACGCCGCACAGAAGAAGCTGAACCGGCAGGAGAAGGCCGCCCAGGCGATCCAGGCCGAGGCGGAGCGTCAGCAGCTGGAGAAGACCGGCGGTCAGATGTCCATGGACCAGGTCCAGCCCCAGCAGACTGCCCTGACCCCGGAGGATGTCCAGCGGCAGGACCAGGCCATTACAGATACCATTGACCAGGTCCGGGACGGTCAGCTTGGCATGGAGCAGCTGCCAGACCAGCCCTTGCAAAATCCCCAGCAGCCGGAAGCCCAGCAGCCCAACACCGTTTCCGACATCGTGGAGCAGATGGTCAGGGAGAACCAGGCCCAGCAGCTGACCCCGGAGCAGATCCAGGACATTGCCCAGGAGGCCGTAAGCGGCGGGCAGGATAGGGTGGAGGGGCAGAGCGGCGAAACGAGCGCCCAGCCCGCCTCCACCCAGGACGTTGCAAATTCCGATTCTGTCAGGCCGAATCGGCCAGACCCGAACTGGAATGAAGACCAGTTCATGGACTGGATGACCTCTGAACCCGATGAGTATGCCGATGTCAAGAACCCCATGAAGAATCGGGACTGGAATAATGTAGGCAAGCGCAATGTCAAGGCCTATATGTACGAAAATCCGGAGGTAAAGCGTTTTTACCAGGACCAAGCCGCCTGGATGCTCAGTGAGCTTCAGGATTCCACCCGTGGAGAACGCTTCTACAACAAGGATACCGGGGAATATTCCGGCGTGAAGCGCCACACCTCTGATTCTATCGCAAGCCTTTTGGACAGTGACGGCATGAGCTACGACCAAATCGAAAAAGGCCTGTTTGCCATTGTAAATGACGAGGGGTCAGAGAACAATGCTGCATCCAAGCGCATTGAGTTTGAAATCAACCGCCGCCTCATGGACGGCTATACGGATTTCTACGATGGGCACAGGGTGGAACCGAATGAAGACTATTTGAAGGTCCTGCGGTCTATCCAGTCCCCCCAGACGGCTGTTTCTCCCGAACAGGCTGTCCAGGATACCGTGCAGAAAATGGTGGAGCAGAAGTCCGCCCAGGCCGCCCAGGGGCCGGATAAGATGGTGCAGGATGTGGCACAGAGTGCGGTGCAGAATGAGGCATCCACTCCCGAGCAGCCCACCCCCGAACAGCTGGTGCAGAATGCCGCCGAAGAGGCCACAAGAGCGGCCAGGGGCGAAACGGTGGAGCCGGTTGCATCTGTGGGAGGCAGCGGGGCAACGCCACCCACTGATACGTTGGGAATGCAGAATGCCCCCAGCGGTGATGTTGAAAAGTCTCGTTCCGTAACGAATTCCGGTCTGAACAGTCAGGACCCGGATATCCGGGCCGGATATCAGCAGACTCTACAGCAGGATCCGAAAGCCGGTGATTATCAGGTAAAGCATAACGCAGATACCCTCTTGACCGCACAGCAGCGCACCAGCACCCCGGAAAGGGTACGGGCTGAATATAATTACCTCATGCAGAAACAGGACTCCTGGACCGCTGAGGACGCTGCAACAGGCCGCCTTGTTGCGAAGGAACTGTTTAAGTCAGGGGATGCGGATGGAGTCACCGCCATGAATAAGCAGCTTGCCCGTGTCGCTACCAATGCGGGCCAGGTTTCCCAGGCCTTTGCCATCACCGGGACTATGCGGGACGCAGCAGACCCGCAGTCTGCGGTTGAATCCGCTACCGCACGGATCATGGCAATGAAGCAGGAGAACACGACCTACGACCCCGGAAAAAGCGGTCAGACTTTCGACCAGTGGAAGGACAGCATTGCCAAGGAGTATACCCGGCTTGGTATGGCGGTTGAGAATATCCCGGATGGAGATACAAACGCCATGCGTGATGTGATCCGGCAGATTGCCAAATCCAGAAAAACAACCGCTTGGTTCGGAACTTCTGATAAACTGGCTGCAAATGCGGAGCGCATCCTGAAGAAGCTGGACTTTGATACGCTGAAAAGAATTGCAGACACCCAGATTGCGGCCATGCCTGATGATTTCAGGAAGCGGACAAAAACCGAAATTGCCGCCGGCCTCAGAAAACAAAGTATGCTTTCCAGCCTGAAGACATTCGGGAGAAACATTGTCGGAAATACGGCAACGGGTTTCTTGGATTCTACAAGCGATAGCACCACCGGATATCTTGTGGATTCCATGCTTTCGAAAGTCACCGGAAAGCGGACCGTTGGAAACGACCTATCCAGAAGCAAGGAGTATATGAATGCGGCGAAGGATGCGGCGGATTTTGCCTCTCTTTGTGTGGAGCTGAATGTGCCCATTGAAACAGATGCAAATGCCGCTTTCGACTCTGCCACGGCGGCGAACAAAAGCGGTAAATTCATCGGGAAAACCTTCCGTTCAAACGGAAACTTCATGATGCGGTTCCTTTACGGCTACCAGAAATATATGAGCTATGCCCTGGAGGTTTCCGATAAAGTTTTTGAGGGCGGCACAAATTCGGCTGTTACAGAAAGCCTGAACCGTTTGAAGGATTCCGGCCTGAGTGATGCAGACGTACAGCAGCTTGCGGAATACACCGCAAATCGAAGAACGTTCAAGGATGCTACCTGGGAAGAGGATGGAAAAGTTCACGGATCCAATATGTCCAGAGTAGCACAGAATATCAAAAATATTGGTAAGGGAACAGATGCGGAGCCTTTTGTCAGTGCCGCAACAGATGTGGTCATGCCATTTGCCAGCGTCCCAATGAACGTAAAGCAGACCGGCATTGATTACAAAATCGGAATTGTGAAAGGTGCTTATGAAATCTGCAAAATTATCAACGATGCAAGGCACGGAAAAGAAATCAATGTGGCACGTCAGCGTCAGGCTGTCAGTGACTTCTCCCGTGGCACGACTGGCCTAGTGCTTACAGGCATTATGACCGTTGCGGCGGGTAAGGGAATTATCCAAGTCCATGACGATTCCGACAAGAATAAAAAAGCCATGGAGCAGTCTGAGGGCCTGAGCGGAGCGCAATTCAACTGGTCTGCCTTTTCCCGTTCGTTAGACGGTGAAAGCGAAAAATGGCAGTCCGGAGACATTGTTTCCAGTGTTGACTTTTTGGAGCCGTTCAATGACCAGATGTACCTTGGTGCTGAACTTGCCAAAGATGATTCTGTCCGGGAGTTTTTGGAGAATCCCAGCTTTGAAGCAGCAAATCCGGCAATGGTAAAAGCCTGGGCAAAGGGATCTCTTCTCTCCACGGCCTCTTCTTTCCTGGATAGCCCGATGATGGACGGCCTTTCACAGATGTCTGATTTGATATCCAATGCCGTCACCGCCGTAGGGACCGGAAATGCAGATGATATGAAGAATGCGGCTTACGAATACGCCGGAAGTGTTGCAAGCTCTTTCATTCCGCAGTTTGTCCGGCAAGCGGCCCAGACAAAGGACGGATACTACAGGGATACAAGAGGCAAGGATTCCGCAGAGTACGCCAAAAACAGCTTTTTGAATGCCTTGCCGGGTGCGTCTGAGTCCCTCCCGAAGAAGGTAAACGGATTCGGTGAGGAGCAAAAGCGTGGAGGGTTCGTTTCGAACTTCCTGGATCCTACCAATACCCAAAAGCTGAAGCTCAACGAAGTATCCGATGACTTGGAAGAACTCAGTCAAAGCCCGGATGTAAAAAATATTTATCCGGAGCGTCAAGCGCCCCTGACGGTAAAAAATGCGGTTGGCGAAGAAGTGCGCCTGACAGGGGAGCAGCGGGAGACATACCAGAAGGAGTATGGTGAGAAAGCGTCCGGATATTACAAGGGGCTTATGGGCAGCAAGTATTTTAAGGCCCTGCCGGATGAGCTCAAGGGGGACGCTCTCCAGAAAGCCAAGGAATACGCCGCAGACTCCGCCAGAGCTTCCGTTACGGATTACAAAGCCACCGAAAGAGGAAATACCAGAACGGTTGTAGACGAAATTGTAGGCGAAGTGGTCAAAACCAAGGCGACTTCCACTATGACCAGTTTGGAAACGGCCTGGGAAAAAGGAATGGATACAAGTGTTGCGGAAAAAGAACTGTCTGCGCTTTACGGCACATATGGGGAGCAGTCCGAAACCATCCAGAAAGCCATCATGGATTCCGCCAAGGGTGCCACAAAGAAGTACCTGGAAGGCCGCCAGTCTGGCCTGTCCTCTCAAAAGACCCTGTCCGCCCTGAAATCCGTCCAGTCTGTACCGGCGAAAAACCGTGGGGAAATCGGCTATCAGCTTCAAGCCATTTCCGGCACAAAGGGCCTGTCTGAAAAGGACATGGACATTGCCATGAAGCTCTATATGCCGGACTATGATCCTTCTGAAAATGAGCCGAATGTGACCGAAGTTGTCTATGATTATCTGCGTAAAGAAAAAGGGTATTCAGCCGAGGATTATGCCTCCTTCAAGTATGCCTATAACCTTGCCGCCTCCGACTACGGGGACAAAAACGGAAAGGTGAAAAAGGACGAATACATTTCTGCCATGCTGGATATGGGATACGACCAGGCAACCGCAAAAGAAATCTATGACACATTGTGGAATGGATCCTCCAGGAGACACAAGGCAATTCAGCAGCAGGCGCTTGACCTTTACGGCTAACATCCATCCCAAAAGCCAGACCGCTACAAACGGTCTGGCTTTGATTTTTTTATTTATTTCTATTTACTTTCCCCTTTGACCGTGTTACATTGATGTTACCAACAAAAATTAAAAAAGAGGCTATGCCATGAACTGTATCAAATGCGCAAGGGAGATCCCGCCGGACTCCAAATTCTGCCCATATTGCGGGAAGCAGCAAGTTCCCGCAAAAAAGCACCGCAAGCGCCCCAACGGTGCCGGGAGCATCGTAAAGCTGTCCGGCAACCGCTCCAAACCCTGGGCGGCGAAAAAGGACGGTGTATTTATCGGCACTTACACCACCAGGGCGGAAGCCGCCGCTGCCCTGTCTCGCCTGGTGGATACCCCTGTAAATGAGCGCTTCAACCTGACCTTCCGGCAAATCTACGACCTCTGGCTCCCGGTCCATAGCCGTACCATTGGTGCGCATGGGCAGGAGGGGTACAAGACGGCCCTGAATAACTGCAAGGAATTGCACGATATGGTATTCCGGAAAATCCACCACTCTGATTTTCAGAATGTCATTATTCGCTTAGAGGAAGAAGGGCTGTCCAAGTCTTCCTGTGAAAAGGTGCTTCAGCTTTTCGGCCAGTTGTCAGAGTGGGCAATCAGCGAGGAAATTATTCAGGTAAACCGGGCAAAAGGCTGCTCCATTGTTGCCCAGCAGAAGAGTACCGGCTTGGTGATCCCGGACACTGCTATCAAAAAAATAGAGAAATCCAAGTCTCCGGCGGCCTCTATCGTCCTCATTCTTCTTGCTACCGGCTGCCGCCCAAACGAATTGTTCAAAGTGGAGCTAAAAGACTGCTACGACACTTATTTTATCGGCGGCAGTAAAACGAAAGCCGGAAAAGGCCGTACCATTGTTGTCGATTCCATCGGCCTCCAAGCATATCAAAACCTTCTCAATGACTCCGCCGGAGGAAAGTACCTGATAGACAGCTACAAAGGGAACCACACCTACGCAAACTTTGCAAAACGGGACTGGAAAGCCCTATGTGATGATATCGGCATCGTAGGATACACCCCTTACGACTGCCGACATACCTATATCACCAATGCCCATAAAGCGGGTGTGGATCCTCAAATTCTCCGCCGCCAAGTAGGCCATGCTGACCTATCCACCACTGACAAATTCTACACTCACACCGCCGATGAAGAAATAATTTCTGCCCTGTCGGCAAAAAACATTTTTCAGCCGGTTGGGAACAAATTGGTAACACAGAAAAAACACCAAAAATAAACCATCCAAAAAAGTTCGGAAAGCAAAGGAAAACTCCTAGAAACTGGTCGGTTTCTAGGAGCTTTTTGGTGGAGACTACGGGACTCGAACCTGTGACCTCATGCGTGTGAAGCACTTCCTGATTACAATTTTGCGCAAATAGTTCGTGTTTTTCTTTATTTATATAATATAATACGCTTTTATCTTATAAAATCCTTTTATAATTCGTACTAATTTTTGTTGGTTAATAACAAATTGGCAACACCGCTACTTACTGCCGGTACATAGCCTGTAGCACTCCGACTTCCTCCGCCCGCTCAATGTCCCGCTTATGCAGGTACTCATAAACGGCCATCATAGCTTCAGGCGGCTCACCCTTCTTCTTGCGGTATTCGTCAATGTGGGAAACCACAGCCTTGTGCAGGGCGTTCATGTGGTTCATTTCCTCGCCACTCAGCCGGTAGAAGAGGTCCGAAAGTTCCAGGTCAGGGGACTTGTATTCCAGTGCCAGCTTTGCATAGGTGTGGGCATCGTCCAGCTCATCCTCTATGTGCTCCATTAGAAGTTTTATTTCTTTCATATAGCCTTACACTCCTTCCTTGATGTACGCATACAGCGTATCCAGCTCTTTCTTCCCTATTTTGATCGTGATTTTCAGCATCGGGATTTCCACAGGGATAGGGTCGCTGATGTACGGCTTGGCGGCGTTGTACAGAGCGTCTACATCGACTGCGTTGCGCTCTTTATCGTAAACTCCCAGAGCCTTAAACATGGGGTGCTCCGCATACTGGGCGATAATATTCGGAATGTTGGCCGTCAAGAGGCCACCGGCTCCGGCAATCAGAACTCTGTCCCAGCCGTTTAGGCTTGGGGCAATATCTCTGTCAATGAATTTTGCAATTCCAGACTGGACAGTATCCATAGAAACCATAAAAATTACCTCCTTGAAAATGTGGGGCGGCGGTTGCCGCCCCTTTGGCTGGGAATCAGTTGCCGTTGCAGCACCCACCGCCACACTTGGGCAGAGGGTTGTAGAGGGACTGAGCCGTGGTGGCGGTTCCAGTGGTCACGTCAGCAACCATCTTGGGATAGAAGGTTGCGTTTGCGTAGGTCACGATGGAATTGTCACCGCAGCAACGCCGCTCCGCCTCGATCTGGATTTCCCTTGTCAGGTCGGACTTAACAGCCGCAATATCCTGACGGGCCAGGGTGAAGCTGTCCTCGGTCCGCTGATTGTGCACAGCCTGGTCGCACAAGGTCTTGCGAATTTCCTTCAGCTGAGCGTCAATGTAGGCGTACACCTGAAGATTCTTCTGGTCATTGTAGGTGTTGGCTTTCAGCAGGGCAATTTCGGAATCCTTTGCGGCAAGCTGCTGCTCCCTTTCCAGGTCGTAACGGCTTACAGGCATATTCTCGCTACACCCGCCAGGACCAGGCATTGTGCCACGGTTACCCAGGGCCAGAGCGCCGATACCGCCCATAGCGTTCAGAACGCCCAAGGCCAAACCAGCAATGCCAGTACCAAGACCGGCACCAGCGACACCTTTGGAGGCATATTCCTTTTCGACTTCAACCATATTAGAAGTCCTCCTTTAAAATATTAGGAGGTGGCCACCTTCTGGATATAGCATAGCAAAAACCCCGGCGATGGAATCATCATCCATTCGTCGGGGCTTCGCCATATAATCGTCAGAAAATCGTCAAGCAATATCAGAATTTTAGATTTTCAGGGAGCTTATCACTGTACTTTCTGCAATATTCATATTCCTTTTTCAACTTTCTGACCGTTCTTGTAATAGTGGCTTGGGACACGCAAAACTTGTGGCACTGTTTTGTTTGGCTCCATCCGGCGGCCCGGGTGCGGATTATGTTTTCCTCTAATGGCGTGAGTAGCGCCAGGGAACAAAACTCATCCAAAATCACCCGGTTCCACGGGACCCTATCCACTTATCACTTAGTCCTCCTTGGGAAAAATGTAGCCCTGCGCCTGTTTGCTATCAGAAATTCCGGCGGTGGTGGGGTCGTTGACCACACCAAGGACAACCAGCACGCCAAAAGCGGCGTTGACCACGGCAATCAGCTTATTGCCGATGTCGCCCAGGTCCAGGGTGTAGCCAAACACGGCGGCCACGGTCTGGATCAGCAGCAGAACAGCGGGGATCATTGTCAGCCAGAAGTTTTTGTTTTTGAATCGTACAGTCCAGTTAATCATTTTTTGTTTTCCTCCTTAATTATGCAACGGTATTTTACGTACTTCCTCCATAACTCTTTTTGCAGAGCCATTTCCACCAGCAGCGGCGTATGGCTCATATAAGTAGTCGTTGAGGTTTTCGTATTCATCTTTGGTGATGTATCCACGCTCTACGTATTTCATTCCCAAAAACACGATACGGTCGTGGGCCATTCCTACCAGCAGCCGGGTGTTTGCATCGTTCTTCTTCCGGCGGGCCTCCAGGAATCCCCAGAAGCCCGCCGAACCCACGAACGCCAGCAGAATGGTAATAGCGGTTTTAATCCATTCGCTCAAATGATTGTCCTCCTGTTTCTCAGCCGTTCCACCGGCTGTATACTCCATCATCCTCATGGATTCCCCAGTCGTAGAGCCCCAGGCCGCCCCGTCCGGGGATTTTTTCTGCGTGAACCTCCTGGGCAATGGCGTAGAGTTTCGCCGGGGAGATGTTGCCGCTCAGATCCACAGCGTGGCCCGTGCGGTGGTTGGAGTTTTTCACGCCGCCTTGGATAGCGTTCCAGCGGTCACAGCGCAGACCAGAATTTACCCGCAGGGGCACACCGGCCCGCCGCCGAATCTCATCGGCACAGCGTACCGTGTCCTCGGACATTTCCGCCGGGAAACCGTTGCAGTATCTCCCGCCGCACTTGCACCGGAATTCCTCCCGGGTGAAAAACTCGATCTCGTCCCAAAAGGTGCCGGTCTTGCCGGGAGGTTTGCTGGTGGTTTCCTGGGGCTTATACACCCGCCCGGCGGCCACAGCGTCCAGCAGCTTGGCCTCGGTAAGAGGGCCGGGGATGCCGTCCACCGTCAGCCCTTCCGCCGCCTGGAACGCCCTCACAGCGTCCTCCGTGTTGGGGCCGTTGGCTCCGTCAATGGGGCCTGGGTCGTAACCTAAGTAATCCAATAGGTTTTGGATTTGTCGTGTGGTCATGCACTCACCTCCTCCCAACCTTGAGGATATGCAGACGGAGACCATACATTGTTGTCCAATGTGGAGCGGTATACTTTGCCACCCTCTGTGCAGCAATCTCCCTTATTATAGGGGCTGGTAGACATGGCGACGAAGGGCAACGCTTTCGCTGGGTCGGTGCTCCAGGCAAATCCCCATTGTGCGGGAAGTCCCTCTGGCTCCTGGGTGTAGATAGTGCTGTCATAGAGCTGCACCAGTCGCACTACCCGGCCAGCAGATGATTGACACACAAAACCAATCTTGCGCTCCAGCATGTTTTTGTTTGCAACAGCAGCTTTGAAACTGGGGATGTTGCTATCCATCGCATTTAGTTCGGTGCCTGTCATGTCCGGGGCTTTCTCTTGCAAGGCAAGGGCATTCGCTCGCCCCTGGGCATACATGATGCTTTTTCTTTCCTCTTGTGTCACAGACTGTCAACCCCTTTCTGGTAGGCTTCATCCAGCTCTTTTAGCTGTTCCTCTCCGCTACTAGCCTTGATCTCAGTGATCTTTGCAAGGATTCTCTGCTTCCGCTCTTCGATGGTCATCACGTCACCCCCAACGCAGTTTCAATCTCGGACAGAGCAGCTTCGTACTCTGCGTTCTGCCCTTCAAGTTCACCAATTGCGTACTGATTTGCGACTTCTGAAGCAGGAACAAATGCCTGAACAAACTCAACTCCATTTTTATTGACATACTTGTAGCATTCAATTGCCCTTACCGGAAACCCATCGAACACCATGGTTTCAACGGCTGTTCTTCCGTCAGCAGCGGACGCATACACGCGATTTTCTTTGTCGAGATAAATTGTCATGTAATAGCCTCCCCAACAGCAAATGTTCCAGTGCCTGAGTTTGTCAAAAACACCTCTCTGATACGGTCCCAAAGTCCAGCGACATTATCGGAATTTCTATAGCATGGCACTAGATCAGAGATTAGTTCATCATTGGCGTCATAGAATTTAAGGCTAAATAGCTGGTATTTACATCTTTGCGAAGAAGCATGCCCTGCGTTATTTTGCACAAATACAAACATTTCCAAGTCACCAAGATTCGCCATATTACTAGCTGTAGGAACAACCGCTTTTGAAGTCCCATCTGGCAACGTAACTGTGTTTAAATGTTTTTTTATTTGTTGCCGAACCAAACGTTTAAGAGTATCTTTTAAACTAACAGACACAGAATACCCTAATTTTAATGAACCACCACCATACGTGCCCATTGTATACAGGTTATAATCGCTTTTTCTTGCACCAAAGAAAGTGCCGGTATCCGCGCTTGTGTCATTCGCCAAGCTAGATTGCATTATATAGTCCACCTCGAAACCATATAGATGCGTAAACCCAGTAAGGCCCGATTTAATATACTGCGTACCGGTTCCTTGAATGTACTCAACTGCTGTATACTCACTTGGAACAAGCTTAAATGCAAACTGCACCCAAATATTGCCTCTATATACGTGGGCCTCTATGTAATCCCACTTGTTCCCAGCATAAATATTACAGGATGCCAAATGCAGCAGCACCGCATTTTTCTTCCCCACGTTGATTTCAACGCCGGTATCCGCTGTTTTGAGCCACACCAGGCCCTCTGTGCCGGTCTCAGGCTGTGTGGGGCTGAGGATGTAGCCGGTAATGTCTGTGGTAGTGTTGATCCATATGGTGTTCTCCCGCGGGTTCGTGGGCTGTGTGGCGCCACCCACAACTTTCAGGTTCAGGCCGCCGCCGCCGCCCCGGGCGTTTGTTGGTCCGATCATTTTTATCAGCTCCTTTACAAAATCACGATACTTTTCACCGTTACCGTCCCGTCCGGGATATCGTCAGCCCACACCGTCACGGTCCCGGCCCCGGTCTGCGCTGTTGGGTAGAAATAATCCACGTCCTCATCCGCAAAAGTGATAATGGGCACATTGTCCGCCGTCACGCCGGAAAGGGAGATGGAGGCGGCGTAGCGGTAGCCGTCCTCCGTATCTTCCTCCTTCCATGCGGATACCGGGATTTGCTTGGGGCCGTATTTCTTCGCCCCGGAAGCGCTGGAGGACAGCTTGTCCACGGTATTCTGGAGGGATTTCACCTTGCCAATCAAGGCATTGAGAAATCCGTTTGACAGCGTTACCATGGCTTACCTCCTTTTTACGTGCCCCACATGGTGTTAAAATCGGTCTCTGTCAGCACGGTGATGTCGGTGGATTTCAGATATCCAGAAAGGTCCACGTCTGTGTTGCCGATTTTCTCGTAGGCTCTCTTCTCCGTAACCCATACGTATTCATCGTATGCGTCACCGCTTCCATGGCTGTGGGCTACCAGATAGATAACGCCCTTCGTACCGGTGGTAGGCAGAGACTCCACAACCTGAATGTCAATGCCTGTAATGCCGCCAAGAGCGCTGTTAATGGCCGACTGCACCTGGGAAGAAGTCTGATAGCCCTTGTTCCCAATCAGGCTGTTGACCTGGGCGGCGGTCTGATAGCCGTAGCCCTCCACAGTGGTCTTTACGTTGGCGGCTGTCTGATAGCCTTTCCCGGTTACGGCATTCTCCACCTGAGAGGCGGTTTGGTAGCCGTAGCCCTCGATTTTGGTTGCGATTTGTCCATCCGTGGGAACGGTAAGATCTACGTTCCTGGAGCTGTCTACGGTCTGAGCGGTGCCATTCACCTTGATACCAACGATGGTATTTTTCTCCGCTCCTACCTTTTTCAGGTCTGCTACGCCGGAAACAGCGCCGTCATAGCTGGTTTTCAGGGCGGTGGTCAGGTCGTTGGTGGAAAGACCCTTTCCGGCTACCTTGTCCACCTTGTTCCCAAGCAGCGTCTTGACTTTTGCAATCAGGGCAGCGCCCCATTCTTTGCTTAGTACATTACTAGCCATTCATTTTCCTCCTTAGTTGTTTTCCCACATTTCCGCAAAATCCCCGGCGTCCAAAACCTCAATGGAGCCTGTGGGCATGGCCCCAACATCCGCAGCACTGTACTGCGGCCGCTCCGGCTGCTTGGCCCAGTCCGGGACAGTGGGGTCTTGCTCGTGCATATCGCCCTCAATAGTAAATCCATTGAGCGTGGGCTTATTATTCAGAGTATTGTAGTCACCGTACAGGTGTATTTCGTCTGCCATAGGTGCATCTATGCTTGAATTATCCGAAGATAATTGCACATCTAGGTTGACAGCATTTTCCATGGAAACAGGGAAATCAATTCCACCTGTCATCATATGGCAGCCTCCTTCAATATGCGATTTACAGTGACATTCATGATTTTAGAGCGCATTACGTTCTCACCGACACGAACACTGAGCTGGATTTCAACTGCGCTGTTTCCTTTCAGCAGAAGAGTTTCTTCTTGTGTTAACTTCACAATAAGCCTCTTCCCAGACTGCTGCATATCTTCCAAGGACTTATCAATTATAACGCTTCCAGATTGAGCAAAAGTCGCATATGCGCTATCAATTTCCGATGCATCAAATTGCAGGGTAAATGTAAATGTCGGAGTTGTACCTCTAAACATAAAATTTCACCCCCAATGACCTATGCGCCGATTTTCCAGTGTACTACTGACGGAATTGTAATTGCCCTGTCCGGAATTGAGGCGGAATAAATATAAATGCGCTCATTTTTCGGGACAGCAACTGGGGCAAAATCGAAGTCCTCAATATCGCCAGGATCAAAGACAACTTCCGGAAATCCATCCCCCCGAACGCCAGACATGGGGATTTCCGCCCTATACGGATATGCGTCATAGGTCTTGCTTTCATCCTCAACCCATGCGTCTGCTTGCACCGTATAATTTTTCAGTACACCAACAGAATCCTTGATACCCTTAACGGATGCGTCAACGTATTTCTTCGTTGCTGCATCATTATCCGCAACAGGTTCTGGCAAATTTTGGACAAAATTCTTGTTCATGGAAATGGGGCCGGTCATTGTCCCGCCTGTTTTCGACAGTTTTGTGTCCGCATACTCCTTGCTTGCGGCATCGTCATTTGCCTTGGGGGCAGGGAGTCCGTACAGGCGGTGCGAATTCACATTCAGGTTTCCGGACAGATTGCCGCCAGAAATGGAGCCGCCGTCCGCCGAAAATAGGCCGTTCAGGATTTTTGCAACCTGATTCAGGTACTCTTTGGTTGCCTTCCCGCCCTCGTCAAACTTTGCTTGGAGTTCCCGCCAATCCAGGTTATCATCGGTGCCGGGAGTGTCCCCCAGCTTGCCGATGATTACCATGTCTTTTTCAAAATAGGGGATTTTATCCGCCATAGGTTACACTCCTTCCCGAACGATTGCCCGCTGCAAGGCCCCGTTCCCCGGTCCTGTCTGTGGGTTGATGCCGTCAGACGGACGGCTTCCGCCCTCGCTGGTTGTCTCCATGCTTTCCCCGCTGCCAAGCTGTGGGGCAGGGGCAGCCATTGGCATTCCCTGGGCTTGTTTCAGCTCGTCAATCAGCTCCTGACGCTTGGCAATGGTGCCCTCCGGCAGACGCTCCAGGAACTGGACAGCGTTGATATGGCCGTTGTTCAGCAGATTTTCGCAGGTCTGAACCGTGGAAATCTCGGACCAATAGGTACTTGCGCCCACATCGATCTTCACGGAAAGCTGAATCTGTCTCAGAATGGAGAAATCGAAGTCTACCATGCCCTTCTGAGGCGGCAGATTCATCCCAAGGGGCTGCATCTCTCCAGGGGCGCCCATGTCCAGCTTCTTTTCAACGGAACGTGTGCCATAATAGACGGACATCATGTCTATCCAGATGCGGCAAGCGTCCTCCATGCACTGATAGTCCTGCTGCTTGGTCATTTCCATTGGCGTAGAGGCGGCACGCTGCAATGCAATGATAGCGCTTGTGTTATCCGGTCTGCTGTCACCCATGGCGACATCAGAAGCGCCCAAAAGGGTGTTGGTCTTATCAAATGACAGCTCAATAAATTGGGCTATCTGAGGGCTTACAGCGGCCCCCTCGATGACCTTTGCAACGCCGTCCACGTTGCCGCTGACTCCGATTGCCGTGCCTACATCCCCAGACCAACCGGAAATTTTTGTCTTGTCATAGACATACTTCGGGAAAGCCGTGGTCAGGAGGCTGATACCAACCAGGGCGAACATTTTGTTGATAAACTTCTGATTCGGCAGGAGTCCGGTAATCATGGCTTGCCCATGGTAGCGGTCCCGGACAAAGTCCCAGTTCAGCCAAATCAGAGGGTAATATTTCATCCCTGTGTCGTAGGCTTCCCGGATGACGGCTTTCTCCACGGCCTCCATGCACCAGATAGTCTCCGTCTCCCGGTTCCTGAAGTAGTAGGTCAGGACCGTGACTTTATCGTCCGTGTAACTGTCATACTCATTCTGGAATTTCTCAGAATCCGGTGTAATTTCCGACGGGTCGCTGACTTTGGTCATGCCGTCCCCGTCTTCCTTCCAGCCTTCCACGCGCCACCGGACATCCTCTACCAACTCCCGGCGGACCAGGATAATGTATGGCTGCTTCTGTACATCCTTGGAGTTTGGATTTCCGAACATGACTCGGAGGTTATCCAACATTTCGGCGCAAATTTCGCCTTTTACGGGCTGACCATTGTCAACAGTGGGGTCAAAGTAGAAGTGCATACACCCGTCACCGGTCACGGCGGCATTGCGCAGCAGCTCCCGGTTTTTGGATATGATCTTGTTCCGCTCCATAATGGCGCTGATTTGCTGGTTGACGGTCTGGCAAATATCGTCCAGCTCCTTGGAGCTGTAGGGCGATGTGGAGGGCATGGCGGATGCCTGAATGGACATACTGTCAGAGGTGATATTGGATACCTGGAAATTGATAACACGCTTGAACATATTGTATGTGGGCGTAGGCAGTCCGTTGCTTTGGACTCCTTCCCACTGATTCCCAATGAAGAAGTCCTCGTTCACCTTTACCGTGTCATACAGTCCGATTGCCTGGTTGAAGTTGTAGCCCTTTTCGAACTTCTTCAGGACTTCATCCAGGTCAGGAATTTTCTGTTTTCTTGCCATTGCCTATCTCACCCCTCGGCATTCCGTTCCATTCGCTGCTTTTTGGCCGTCTCAATAGGGTCAAACCCCAGAATGCCGGATAACCCGGCGTTGAAATTATCAACGGCCCTTGCTGCTTCCAGCGCCTGTTCAAAGTCCGGTACAATTCCTTTTTCCAGGTCTGCGGTTCTGCGGAGAATATCTTCCAGACTATTTCCGATAGATTCTAACGAAGTATAAATTTCCGGCAGCTTTTCCACGGATACCGTGTCCAGGTCGTGGCCCACGGTCTGCAATTCCTCGGCAATTGCCGCTTTCCAGTTGTTCACCCCGGCAATCTGCTTTTTCAGGTTCTCCAGTTCAGCGTCCACCCAATTGAGCGTGGTACGATGCAGCCTGTTGATTCTCCGATTCAGCAGATAGAACAGTAAAAGCAGCACAAGAAACATAAACGTTACGAATGCTGTAAAATACTCTGTAAAACTCATGATATTCTCCTTTTCAGAAATAGCCCGGCACACGCCGGGCTATTTGCAGTTGTTTACACCATATCCTTTTCGGCAACGCCGGAGTTGTACATTCCGCTCTTGGCGGCGTAGGCTCGCAGCTGGTCGCCGGAAACCAGAGAAACGGCGGCAGAATAGGGCTTGGCATCCACGCTGTACCGGGGGTCGGAACCGTTGGTGGTGTAGTAGATGGTTGCATCGCTGGTATCGCAGGTGATGGTTGCGCTCTTGCCGGATACGGCGATCTTGGGAGTAGCGCAAACCTTACCGCTTGCGCAAGCTACCAGAATGCCGTTGGCCTTCTTGCCCAGGACAAAAGCGTCATACATCATCCGGAATTCCAGCAGGTCACCGGACAGACCGGGAGGATCCACATGACCCTTGAAGTCCTTGATCTTCATGGGCGAAATGGTCGCCTTGGGGTTCAGGATCATAAACTTGGCATTGGCCGGCATAAGCTCATTGATGAAGGGGACAACGTCCATATCATCGAACCGGCCAACCGTGCCCTTGGTCAGGGTCTCCTTGGCCAGAGATTCCGTCTTGATCCACTCGTCAGACAGAGACAGAATGTGCAGATTCTCATAGGGCACGATCAGAACAGACCGGCCGGTGACTCTGGCATTCCGCTGAATGTTGTGGTACTTGATAATGGTTTCGGCAATGTTGGCCTTGGTCATGTCGCCGGTCAGCTCCATGTGGATGCCAGCGCCCTCAGCCCACTTCTTCATGCGGTGCTTGTCAACGGCGGGCATGATAACTTCATCCCGGTAAGCGTTCATGACCTCACCGGCCCGCTTCATGTTGAACTGCTCCACATTGTTGCCCTTGTCGATGGACAGGGACAGGGAAACGTCCTGTTCCATGGCAAAGGTCTGCTCATCGTCACCGACTTCGTGGGTGTCGCCGTACCGGCTTCCGGTGCCTACCTGCTTGTTCCGGTCATAGTTCTGAAGCGGGGAGGTCTGAATGCTCTTGACGTGGACCGTCCGAACGCCGGAGAACTCCTGGTCGATATCGTGGTTGAAAAGGCCGTCAGTGAGGGACCGGTGCTCGAATCCCTTCATCAGGCGCTGCATATGCTTTTCAGCAAAATGGATAGTAGTACCCATATGTTTTTATTCGCTCCTTTACTTGTCTAGTGCGGAGAAGAAGTCGTCAAAAGCGTCCTTCTCCCTTCCGCCGCCGGTGTCGTTCTGCCCCGGTGCGGCGGTGCGTTTGTTTTTCTCGTTCTGCGCCTGGGCTGCAGCCTGCTTCTTCTGTTCGGCAAGCTCAGTCTGTAGGCGTGTATTTTCCATCTTGTAGTAGGCGTTGGTCAGGGTCATGCCCCCCTGCACATCCGCCGCCAGCTTGTTTACAAGCTCTTCCGTGAGCTGCACACCGGGGAAGGTGTCCCGGAATTCGGCAATCTCACGGGATGCTCTGGAATTGGTGTCCTCTGCCTGGGTGTCCTGGGCAGGGCTGTCCTTGTCGGGGCTTTCCAGGGCTTTTGCTTTCCGCTCTGCTCTGCTTGCCCGGATTTCCGCCTTTGCTTCCCGCTCAGACATTCCCTGGGCCTTCAAAACCCCAACCTGGACATTCTCAATCAGGTTCTCAATGGGAATCCCGGAGGTCTCAGAAGCAATCTTCAGGGCCTCAAAAATGGGGGCCTGTTCATCCAGATTCTTTTGCAAATCTGCCTGTACGGTCTCCAGCTTCCCCTTGATCCTGTCATAGTCCAGGCCCTTCTGAGCAAGCTCGGTCATTTCATTGACCCCAACGACCTTGTCCTGCTTATTCCAGCGCAACGTGAATTTCTGCTCCTGTGCGGGCCGCTCAGCCTCCTCAGGCTTCTTTTCAGCCTGTTCCTCACCAGATTCGGGCGCGCTTCCTTCTCCGGTGTCTTCGCTGGGCTGCTCTTCCTGGGGCTGCTCCTGCTGGGCCTCCTCGGCGGCTTCTTCCTGGATATCGGCGTCGGACTGGTTGCCTTCGCCAATGTCAGCTTCACCGTCATAGGCTCCAAAGAAATCGTCAAAATTGGTGTCTTCCATGTGTATGTCCTCCTTTATCCAGCTCTGGTAGGCTGTATATTCACGGCTCTGGTAGGCCGTTGAATTCGTTTTATCCGGCTATGTAGCCCCTGGAAATGTGCCCCCCGCACATATAGGAGCGGTAATCCGCCCTGGAATATTCTTCCTCTTCCTCAACCTCTTCGTTTTCCTTTTCGGCGTTGAGAATGTAGGTAGCGGCAAAGTACCGCAGAGCATCCGGGCCGTGGGTGATACCGTGGGGTTCCAGGCTTACGTCATTCGGTATCTTCTGGCTGTGCTGAAGCGCTTTCAGGCAGTCCGTCAGCGTCCGGCAGGTTTCAAATATGATGAGACTGGGCTTCCCATCCTCACGGAGTTTGAACATTTCCTTGAGCATGGACCAGCCCTGGATACGGTTGTTTCCGGCCTTAATGAGGCCCACGCCGTTCTCAGCGAACACCGCCGCCTGGGTCTTTCCGTCTGTCCGGCTTCTTGCCCACATATCAGGCGGGGCAATGGTGCCCATTACGGCCTCGTCCGGCCTCGTCAGCTCCAGCTGCTTTCTGGCAGCGTCAGATACTACCAGATCAGACTGGGCAAATTCCCGGTAGACATAGCAGCGGCCCGTTTCGTCCACGGCGATCCAGAGACAGAAAAACATATCAAGGCCGTAGTCCATTGCCCGGTATCTTTTCCAGTGCCGTGGAATGGCAAATGGTGTACAGGTGTGTACTCCGTCCTGGAATTCCTTGAAGAAGATACCGGCAAGGATGTTCCAGTCACCGAACCGATGGGCCCGCCGGATATCCTCCGGCAGCTGCTCCAGCTGCTTGACGTATTCCGGGTTTGCGTCCATCAGGTCCTTGTTGTCGTCCACTGTAGCCGGGATGAACACATAGTCCTTCGGGTCTTCCCCGTCTTTGAACTTCTTGTCGATGAACAGTCGCTTCACCCAGCCGTGCCCTGGGCCGCCGGGGTTACAGGTGAGGTAGATCCGCTTCGGAATGTCATTGGCACCACGGACAATCGCCGCCAGCCCTCGGAACTCCGATTCCAGGAACTGGGTAGCTTCATCAATGAAGAGCCATTCGTATTCCTGGCCCTGGTACTTGCCTTGCACCGCAGCGCCGTATCCCGGCATATTGCCGAATTTGATGGTGCTTCCGTTGATGAACGTGACCATGTGGTCCGTCTTGTTGTAGGCGAACGCTTCGGGAGGCAGCATTTTCAGCATGGGAGAGATGATTGTGCCCTCCATGTCTCCGTACTCCCGCCGCAGGATCAGGATCCGGATCCCCGCATAGGTCAGTGCCCCCAGCGCCGCCTTTACTCTGGTTGCCCAGCTCTTACCGCCGCCACGGGCACCGCCGTAACAGGTGTACCGGGCTTTCGACTCAAAGAATGCCCATTGCTTTTCGCTGTTTGGTCTACCAAATATGGCATAGATGGTTTTCGATTCGTTTGCCACTTCGGCACCTCCTTCACGGCAAAAAGAAAAGAGCCAGAACGACACGCAAAATTTGCGTGCTGCTCTGGCTCAGTGGCTCGGGCAACAAATATTCAGTTATGCCCGATAGTCAATGATGGTCTCTATCTTGCACCGGGCACAGTACAGTGGGAACCGCTTCAATTCTGTGCCTGGGATGATTTTGACTTTCGTCTTCTTCCTGCACTTCGGGCAAAGCAGGTATTTACCGGTTTTCTCCATGTCTCCTCCGATTGGCGCTGACGGAAGGGATCGAACCTTCACCCTGCTGCTTCAAAGGCAGCTGCACCGCCTGTTGTGCTACGTCAGCAAATGTAAAATACTGCTTTTTTAATTTTTCAAACCCCGCTCGCAAAAGGACCCGGCCTTTTTTCCGGCACCCCCACTCTCGGTTTCTTATAATTATTACAAATTCTTCGGGATTGTCAAATTCCATCTCAATTTTGTAAGCTCTGGCAAAATCGGAACGCAGAAGCAGCGCTCGACTCCGCCGCCTGTACTAACCTCTTAGCTTTATTTATATATTATTATATTATTATATATAAGCTTATATGAACCATATGAGCTTATATTATTATTATAACTATGATGCTCTATCGTAATATATTTACACGCATTCATTTTTTTCGAAATTCCTTGCTTTTTCCCAAACCGCAGCGGGGGCATGGGGGATGTGTGGGATATATACCTATACGCTCTCACGCCGCTCGCCCGTTTTTCCGCTACCCCGGGGGTGGGGTCTCCGAGGTGGTGGTTGGGTTGAGTATCAAAAATGGCCCAGGCCCCGGGGGGTTATGGCCCCCCAGGCCCCAGGCCCTGCCATTGATTGCCATTGAAATTGTGAACGCAACAAAATAAATAATTTGTTGCGTTCATTGACCGAGTTACAATACATATCAATCAATTTAATTGCACATTGTGAAACATCCACCACCGGCGGACAATGCCCTTATTTGCCGGCCTCTTTTGCCCTCTTATCATTGGCACCAAAGGAGATTACCAGCTCCTTGACCCCTGCCTTGCCCTGCACCGCTGACGGTCTGGCCCGCTCCTCGCCACATGGCAGCATCCTATAGAGGGCCAGAGCCTTGGTGCATCTGGCAGCCGTTGCACTCCATCCAGGGGCCGACATATATTGCGCCCGGCACCACTGCCACAACAGCGACAAGGCCCGGCCCCTCTCATAGTATGCAGACGTGGGCCCATCCTCTGCCCGCTCCATCACCTCCGCAGCGATGGCCTCCGTGATGCCCGCCCGACTGCAAAAGTCCGACCAAGAAGGCAGCTCAATGGTCCCATCTGCCGTCATCTGCTTGTAGTCGTTAATCTTACTATTTAACTCATTTTCATCCATATTAAACCCGGAAATACGCCTAACAACAGAATTTTTTTGCTCTTTTTCGTTTGCCATAAAAACAACCTCCGTAATATTGTATATATACATATTATGGCAAACAAAAAAAGCACCGTCAACCCCCTGGAGGAAGTGCCAAAACAGGGGGTAAAACGGTGCGCAAAAATAAATCAAAATATTTTTAAGAAAACGCTTGACAAATTAGGGTACCTTATGCTATCATGAAGACACCCGAAAGGGAACACGGACGGAAGGAGGGAACCAAACAATGACGGATAAACAGATGCAGTTTATCGCATGGCTCATCACAACGGCAACCGACAAATGCTCAACCATCGATGAAGTCCGCCAGATGAACGCAGAAATCCGGAAGCACTCCGCCGGACTCACCGCAGAACCAGCGAGCGAGAACGAAGACAAGTAACCGCAAACAAAACGCCCTTGGAAGTGCCGCAAACACTCCCAAGGGCAACACCCAAAACCAACCAACCAAGTCAATCAAGGGATATTTCTATTATATCTCTTGATTGCTGTTAAGTCAATAGATAAGGGAGATATAATAATGAAATACTTCACCAGCTGCACCACCCTGGAGGCCCTGAAAAAGGAGTATCGCCGGCTGTGCATGATCCACCACCCCGACCGGGGCGGAGATGCCGCCACAATGGCCGCTATCAATAATGAGTACGATGAGGCATTCCACCGCCTCCAGCATCAGCACCGCACCACCGAGGCCAGCGACTCCACCGAGTCCGAGGCCGAGGAAGTCCCGGAAGAGTTCCGGGCCGTCATCTCCCGGCTGGTGGTCCTGGCCGGTATCGATGTTGAGATCTGCGGGTCCTGGATCTGGGTTACTGGTGCCACCTACCCCAACCGGGAAGCCCTGAAGGCCGCCGGGTGCCGCTACTCTAAGAGCAAGGTAGCTTGGTACTGGCACGACTCCACCTACATCCGCCGGGCCCGCCGTGGTTACTCCATGGAGGAGATCCGGGACCTCCACGGATCCGAGAAGATCAAAACCCGGTCCGCTGCGGTCCTGACGGCGTAAGGTCCACATTATCGTACACAACCCCCGTTAATATAAATCCAAACGCTGGGCCAACGGCGAGACGGGCAGAAAGGGAACGACATGACAACGAGAGATATTATGAGAGACAGCAACGACAACCTGAGCTGGTGCCGCCCAGAATCTTACCTCAATGGCCGGGTGATCCTGGCTATCAACGAGGGCCGGGTTGATGGAATCAGCATTGACGGGCAGGACCTGAGCACCACCCCCGAAAACATCCGCCGGGTCGCCCGCCTGGTAAATGATGACTATAATCTTTACGAGGGCCAGGCCGACACCCAGATCATCCAGGACGCTGAGCACAAAGAGCTCCCCTGCCGCCTATGCCCATGGTTTGAGGTTTGCCAAGCGATGGATGAGGAAGAGCCGGACGAGGACGAGGAGGAATAAATATGTACGTCGAATATCGCAGCAAATACGGAAAGATCGTCAAGCAGTGCCCTGGCCTCTGCGAATACTGGTACAAGGGCAAGCTCATCGCAAGCGGCAGCTCTATCTCATCCCCTGACCCGTCAGTCCCTCCCACCAAAGAGGATTGGGCATTCTGCGTGTCGCTCAGAGATCGAGCGGAGAAATGAGAAAAAGCCCGCCGAAACCGGCGGGCCTCTCCTGGAACATCAACGGAAGCTGATGTGTCCTAGCTCTTCAGCATTTCAATCCACTCCCGTTTCCGGGAGACACTTGGAGTATATCACGATTCCGCCCGGAAGTCAACCACATTCCCCGCCCCGGAGGCACGAGGGCAGAAAGGACAGCCACACAATGAGCAACGCCGCCCTGAACGCCTGGCAGAAAGAAAACACTGTACAGGTAAAGCTGCGCTTTTCCCGCAATCAGGACTCCGAGGCCATCGCCTTTTTGAAGGCCAGCGGAAGCCCCACCCAGACGCTCCGCCGCCTGATCCGGGAGGAGATCACCCGCACCGGCTGGGCTCCCCC
>ERZ1026858.117-NODE-117-length-41389-cov-25.879905_pt1 | contig 41389 bp, 36 predicted proteins | sample MGYA00380159_ERZ1026858 | MGnify/ENA primary metagenome ERZ1026858 (study PRJEB33269, sample SAMEA4719795) | human gut metagenome | biome: human-associated habitat; feature: organic feature; material: feces | place: Cameroon | collected 2013-10 ...
TAACCAGTAAACTTTCCTCATTCTTCTCTCAAACACTTTTTATATGTACTTTCATATGATGGAATACCCTTATCTGTCCAAAAGTCAGGATTTTTTGTAGACGGCGTATATCCATTTTTTGTATCGAATAAATCCTTTATTTTCACAAAATCTGCTTCTTGCTCATCAAATGACAACAATTTTTCTCTATAATACTCCATCCGTTTCTTCCTCAACACCACCTCCTGCTTCATCTTGTCAATGAGCGTAGTGAAGGAATCCAACACGGAAACGATTTCGCGCTGAACGGAGAGGGGAGGAAGTGGAATTTCTATTTCTGAAAGAAAAGTCTTATTTACATTGAATCGTGTAACTCCAAATGCTGTTTTGGAAATGGCTTTTCGTACGGATTCACTTCTTAGCAGATGGACCATATATGAGGGCAATACCTCTATAATGTTGTTTAGTCTAAAACCAAAGCAAAAGCTGTTCAAGTATATTTTTTCTTTAGGCTCTGACATTACAACAGAGGACATTCCTGCTTCTTCAGGTGTTTCAGAAGATCCTGTAAAGAGAATATCTCCATACATTACTTCGTTTTGCTTTTCTCCATTCCCTATAACAACAGTATCTTTTATATCAAGATTTAATACTGGATTATTGAAAATGTTACGATAAGTAGCCAACAACGCATTGCCATCAGAAAAGTCTTTTTTAGACTTCCCTGATAACCCAGAGTAGAATGTTCCTATGTCTTTCAGCCTTACTTTTCTCATGTTATAGGTTCATTATTTTCTCTTTTATTACAGTATTGAGCGTGATTATTTCGCTGCTCAATTCCTCAATCTCCTTGTTCAGCGCCACAATATCAATCACCTCGCGCTTGTCTTCTTTCTCCACATACGACGACACTGAGAGGTTGGCGTCGTTCTCAAGAATCTCGTCGTTGCTGACCAGTTTCGTAAAGTACTGCTCCTCCTGACGCTCGGCATAGGCGTTGACAATAGCGTCCTGATTATCTTCTCCAAGCTTGTTCTTGTCACCGTCCTTGTAGCACAGTTCAGAAGCGTCGACAAACAGGATATTGTTGTCCTTCTTGTTCTTCTTGATAACGATGATGCACGTAGCTATGCCCACGCCAAAAAACAAGTTGGAAGGAAGCTGAATTACCGTGTCCACAAAATTGTTTCTTATCAGATATTCGCGTATTTTCTTTTCGGCACCTCCACGATAAAGCACACCAGGGAACTCTACGATGGCGCAAGTGCCAGTCTCGTTGAGGTGGTAGAGCATGTGCATGGTGAAGGCAAGGTCGGCCTTCGATGCAGGGGCAAGCACGCCAGCAGGACTGTAGCGCACGTCGTTGATAAGAATGGCATTTCCCTTGCCCTCCCATTTTGTAGAGTACGGGGGGTTGCTCACGATAGCGTCAAAGCGCTGTCCGAGATGGTGGGGAGTGGTGAGCGTGTTGCCTAACTGGATGTCGAATTTGGCATAGTTCACATCATGCAGAAACATGTTTATACGGCAAAGGTTGTAGGTTGTGGGGTTTATTTCCTGTCCGTAAAACTCAATATCCTTAGCTTTATCACCAGCGTATTTCACAAATTTCATCAGCAGCGAGCCCGAACCACAAGCAGGGTCGTAAACCTTGCGTACGTGCGGATTGTTGTACGATGCTATGCGTGCCAACACCTCGCTCACCTCCTGTGGTGTAAAAAACTCGCCACCGCTCTTGCCGGCTTTCGACGCGTACATCTGCATCAGAAACTCGTAAGTGTCACCTACGGTGTCGATGCTGTTGTCGGCAAACTTCTTGCTTAGCTGCATGTCGCGCACAGCTGTCAATACGGCAGCTATGCATTTGTTGCGCATCTCGACCGAGTTGCCTATGCGCGAGCTGTCGATGATGAAGTCGGAAAACAAGCCCTTTACCTGCTCCTCACTTTCCTTCCCAGCTGCGCTTGCCTCTATGGCACGGAACACCTTATTTAGGGTTTCATTCAGATTTACATCTTTTTCTGGCTCTGCCGCTACATTCTTGAACAGTTGGCTGGGGGGTATAAAGAATCCCTTCTCCTCAACCATCTGTGTACGAGCCTGCTCAGCCTCGTTGTCAGCCATTGTTGAGTAGTCGAAATCCTCAATGCCAGCATCTCTTTGAAGCTTATTGATGTAGTCGGTAAGGTTTTCTGATATGTAACGGTAGAAGATAGCTCCAAGGACATACGCCTTAAATTCCCATCCGTCCACTGCTCCACGCAGTTCTTCTGCTATGTTCCAGATGGTCTTGTGGAGTTCTTCCCTTTCTGTGTTCTTTGATGCCATAATCGTAAAGTATTTTGTTTAGCGAACCTATGTTGTGCTTATACGAGTTATAAAATAAGTATGATTGATGTGCTTAACACGTCCAAAGCCTGAACGTCGTGTTTATGGTGCCGCCACCTCCCATCCCCATCATGGATATAAACACGAAAAGGGCGGCCATCATCGCTCCTACGAACAATGACAACCGCCCTTCAGTCAGCACATTACGAGTTTTGGTTAATTCTGGATTCTCAGAATTACCCCCCCCCGATTCTATTTATGGTTTGTATAATATTAAGCATTTTATTTTTTGTTAGAATATGCAAAGTTACAAATTATTTTCCACACACCTCTCTTTTTCCTTCCCCTATTTCCACCATCCGTCCCCCGTCCCGGCAATCACCCTCGCCAGCTCGTTCATCACGAGGCACACCTCGCGGTTGACGGCAAGGTCGCGGCAGTATTCGTAGTTCCAGGGCGAAATCTGCACGAGTCGGTTCTCGGCACAGGCATAGAAGCTCTTGCCACTGGGCTTGTAGCGGTCGCCGAAACCATTGTCACACACCTCAATAACGGGCAGCTGCTCCATAAGCAACAGGCGCCCTATCTCACGCTCCTTAGGACTCACAAATGCCGACACGATGACAGCACCTTCACGCGCGGCACGCAGCACAGCGTCACGCTGGCGCTCAAAGAAAGGAGCGCCAGAACGATGGCAGACAAGAGGCAGCTTGCGCTCCGCAGACAGCAGGGAGCTGCAGCCGACATAAGAGAGGAGAGGCTTGGGAGAAGAGGCTGAGGAAGAGGCTGAGGGAGAGGCTGAGACAATAGCCTGCTGCATGGGGATACGCGGCAGGAGAGAACGGAGGATATGCTCGAGGCGGTCGGGGTTATGGGCATAGAAGCGGTCGGCGCGGAGGCCCCGGCGGATGGTGTCCAGCGTCCAGCCGCGTGCCGTGCACGAGCGATGGACGAAGAAGCGGTCGCGCAGCGTTCCCTTGATGAGGGCGCGGCGCGCCTGTTCACGGATGTAGCGCAGCTTCGTCTGCACCTGCTCCGGCGTGACAGCCTCCATGTCGTTATAGCCGCGGACAAAGAGCGAAGGGCCACGGAAGGAGCACGTGTGGTCCCGGTCGTACCAATCGCGCGATGCATCGCGGTCGCTCTTGTTGGGGTCTTTCTTCATGTCCCGCCATTTGATATCCAGCGTGTCCCAATAATCGTGCGTACAGGCGATCATAAAGCCATTGACCATACGCCCCAGATGCTTCCTGTTGCCGGGCAGCAGTCGCAGCAGTCCGTGGAAGTGGTCGGGCATGGCTTCGGCGGCTATTATCTCCACCTGCGGATGAAAACGGGGGACGGTCTGCCAGACCGCCATCACCTTACGGCCCAGCTCCGTGTATTCGCAAGCGGGAGCGTCAGGAGCGTCGTCGGGAGCGTCCGGACGTCCCGTTATGAAGCTGAGGATGGGAGCATAATTGCGGGTATTGAGAGTGATGAAGAAATAACCCTCGTAGTAGTTTGTGGTGGCGTTACGCTTCAGGGCGGCAGGCAGAGCAGCGTCCTTCTGAGCTATCTTCGCCAGTTGTTCGGGAGTAAGAGGCATGTTGCGTAGTTTTTTATGGGCAAAGATACTAAAAATCTTGTCATCTTGTCAAATTGTCATCTTGTCATTTTCATTTCCGAAAGTCGGTCATTTGGCTCTATTGAATAATATATATTTTATATATTATACTATAGGAGTCTGACAAGCCTTTTCTTTTCTTCATTTTGACAAAATGACCAAATGACCAAATGACAATCTGAGTTTTTGAGTTTTGAATTGCGCTTGCGCAGCGCCACTTTTCACGTCACGGGGGACAACTTTTCACGCCGCGGAGGACAACTATTGCATCTGACGGGCAAAAGCCGTAACTTTGCGGCATAACCAGAATGTCTAACCAATAAACACACACAGAAACACATGATTCAGTACGCAATTTACCAAAGCAAGGCGAACAACTACACCAAGGGCAAGTTCTACGCCCGCGCCATCCACACCGACATCGTCGACCTCGAAGGCATCGCCGAACACATGTGCCGACACAACTGCTCTTACTCGAAGGGCCAGATCATCGGTCTGCTGGACGACATGGTGGGATGCATCCGAGAGATCTGTCTCGACGGCAACGCCGTGAAGCTCCCCGACTTCGCCATCTTCAAGCCCGGCATCCGCACCAAGGGAGCCAAGACCGCAAAGGAATTCACCGCCACCGAGAACGTCCTGCGAACCTACATCAAGATTATCCCCACGGGAGCAATGCACCTGAAGAACGGCTACAACTACGCTGGCGACGTGAAGTTCAAGCGAGTGAAGCTGTACGACAAGGACAAGGCACACAACACGAACACAGAGAACAACGTATAAACCAAACAAACCGTTAACCATAAAAAACACACAGACTATGGCAATAGAATACAAAATCTACAAGAGCAACATCAACAACGGCACCAAGGGCAAGTTCTACGGACGCGTCACCTACAACGAGATGTACGACCTCCCGAAGCTGGCAGCCCACATGGCATCACACAACACCTCGTTCTCACGCGGCCAGATCCTCGCCATCCTCACGGACATCGTCAAGTGCATACGCGAGCTGCTGATAGACAGCAAGAAGGTGAGGCTGGACAACCTCGGCATCTTCCATGTCTCCATCCGCTCGAAGGGAGCGAAGACCTTTGAGGAATTCGTCGCTGCGGATAACATCCTCGGACTGCACTTCCGCTGCCTCGGCGTAGGCGAGTCGTCACGCGACAACTTCCAGCGTCAGGCACGCATAAGAGAGAAAAGCCAGCACAAGTGGGGAGTGGAGAAGACGACCGGCGGACAAGAGACACCTAAGCCTTAAACCAATCTGACAACCATGAAAAACACTTTACCATGAAAAAGGAAACAAGAGAGAACCTTCAGGTGGGTTCGGCGCTCGGGATGTTAGTGGGCGGATTCGCCCTTACGGTGGCAGGATTCATCGTACCGCCGCTGGGCGAGATTCACGAAAGCGTGCTGGGACTGTTCGCCGAGTGCCTGATTTACGCAGGGAGCATCTTCGGAGTGGCTATCTACGCCCACAACAAGTACGCCGAGATAAAGACGTACGTGGAAGAGAAGATGAGCGCTACGCGCAATTAGGAGTTAGGAGTTTTGAATTGTACGCTTTGCGCATTTTGAAGGCGAAGCCGAGAATAATTCAAAATTCCTAATTCAAAACTCAAAATTTTTTTGTACCTTCGCCGACTAAAAAACATAACAGCATACTATTATGGAATATATGTCACAGGAGGGCTACGACAAGATAGTGGCCGAGCTTCGCCAGTTGGAATTAGAGGAACTGCCGCAGGTGCGCGACGCCATTGCGGAGGCACGCGACAAGGGCGACCTGAGCGAGAACTTCGAATATCATGCCGCCAAGCGCGAGCAGGGACGCATCATGGGCCGCATACGCTTCATGCACAAGGTGCTGGAGAACGCACGCGTCATCGACAAGAGCCGGCTCAACACGGACAGCGTGGGGCTGCTCAGCAAGGTGGAGATAACGAACACGGCCAACAACCGCCGCATGCAGTATACCATCGTCAGCCCGCACGAGGCAAACCTCGCCGAAGGCAAGCTCTCCATCAAGTCGCCCATCGCCCACGCCATGCTAAACAAGAAGGCTGGCGACACGGTGGAGGTGACGGTCCCGGCAGGAAAGCTAAGCCTGAGAATCGAGAGCGTCACGCTGTAAGGAGAACAAAAAAACAAATTCAGAGAAGAATATGAAGAATGCAGCTATAATTGTGAGCGGGGGAATGGACAGCATCACCCTGCTCTATGAACACAAGGACGAGATAGCCGTGGGCATTTCCTTCGACTATGGCAGCAACCACAACGCACGCGAGATACCCTTCGCCAAGATGCATTGCGAACGGCTGGGCATCAAGCACATCACCATCAATCTGGACTTCATGCACCAGTACTTCAAGTCGAGCCTCCTCACCGGAGCCGACACCATACCCGAAGGACACTACGAGGACGAGAACATGAAGTCAACCGTCGTGCCGTTCCGTAACGGCATAATGCTCTCCATCGCCGTGGGCATCGCCGAGAGCAACGGACTGACCAAGGTGCTGATCGCCAACCACGGAGGCGACCACGCCATCTATCCCGACTGCCGTCAGGACTTCATCACTGCCATCGACGCGGCGGCACTGGCGGGCACATACGTAGGCGTAAGGATTGTGGCACCCTACACCTCCATCACCAAGGCAGACATCGCACGCATCGGAAAGCGCCTCGGCATCGACTACGCCGAGACGTGGAGCTGCTACAAGGGCGGCGAGAAGCATTGCGGAAAGTGCGGCACCTGCGTGGAGCGAAAAGAGGCACTCGCAGAAGCAGGCATAGAAGACACCACTATTTACGAAACAAAATAGCAGAAAAATGTTGAAATAAGATTTATTTTTAGTAAATTTGCGGTCGAAACAGAGAAATCGTTACAGACACGAATAATAAGAAAGAATCTTATTTCAACATTATATAAATATTTGAAAAAATGAAAATCGAAGATTTCAACTTTGCCGGCAAAAAGGCAATCGTACGTGTAGACTTCAACGTACCATTGGACGAGAACGGAAACGTTACTGACGACACCCGTATCCGCGGTGCCCTCCCCACACTCAAGAAGGTGCTCGCTGACGGTGGCGCCCTCATCATGATGAGCCACATGGGCAAGCCCAAGGGCAAGGTGAACGAGAAGCTCTCTCTGAGCCAGATCGTCCCCAACGTATCAAAGGCCCTCGGTGTAGAGGTGAAGTTCGCCAAGGATTGCGGCAACGCTTCTGAGGAGGCTGCTGCCCTCAAGCCGGGCGAGGCACTTCTCTTAGAGAACCTCCGCTTCTATCCTGAGGAGGAAGGCAAGCCGGTAGGCGTAGAGAAGGGCACACCCGAGTATGACGCTGCAAAGAAGGAAATGAAGGGCCGCCAGCAGGAGTTTGCCAAGAAGCTCGCTTCTTACGCTGACTGCTACGTAATGGACGCATTCGGAACAGCTCACCGCAAGCACGCTTCTACAGCCGTTATCGACGAGTACTTCGACAAGGACCACAAGATGCTGGGCTACCTCATGGAGAAGGAGGTAAACGCCGTTGACGCAGTTCTCGGCAACATCAAGCGCCCGTTCACAGCCATCATGGGCGGCTCGAAGGTTTCTACAAAGATCGGCATCATCGAGAACCTCCTCACAAAGGTGGACAACCTCATCCTCTGCGGCGGCATGACATACACATTCGCCAAGGCTCAGGGCGGCAAGATCGGCCTCTCTATCTGCGAGGACGACAAGCTGGACGTAGCTCTCGACGTTATCAAGAAGGCCAAGGAGAACGGCGTGAACCTCGTTCTCGGTACTGACTCGGTTTGCGGCGACGCTTTCAAGAACGACTGCAACACTCAGATCTGCCCGTCTAACGACATTCCCGAGGGTTGGGAAGGCATGGACGCTGGTCCTCAGACACGCGAGCTCTTCGCCAACGCCATCAAGGGCGCAAAGACCATCCTCTGGAACGGTCCTGCAGGCGTATTCGAGTTCGACAACTTCGCAGGTGGCTCAAAGGCTATCGCTGAGGCTATCGCTGAGGCTACAAAGAACGGCGCATTCTCACTCATCGGTGGTGGCGACTCTGTAGCTTGCATCAACAAGTTCGGCTTGGCTGACCAGGTTTCGTACATCTCAACTGGTGGTGGCGCTCTCCTCGAGGCTATCGAGGGCAAGGTGCTCCCGGGCGTTGCAGCTATCGAGGCTTAATCTTCGCTGACAAGGCGTGCTGACTTTCAGCACAACCAAATAACAAAAGCAAATCCTTATATATATAATGTATAGGGGTTTGCTTTTTTTCGTTTGCTCTGGTATATTAGGCAGGGAGCAACAGGATATAAAAAAAGTTAAATATTGGGTTAACTATTGGGGAGGGTATGTTGTTTCAATAAAAAAGTTGTACCTTTGCACCCGCAATTTTGCAAAGTATTTTATTAATTTATCACAAACAATGAATCGATACGAAACCGTTTTCATTTTGACTCCCGTTTTGTCTGATGAACAGATGAAGGAAGCGGTCGCTAAGTTCAAGAAGCTCCTCACCGACAACGGTGCTGAGATTGTGAACGAAGAGACATGGGGACTCAAGAAGATGGCTTATGCTATCCAGAAGAAGTCTACAGGATTCTATTGCCTGTTGGAGTTCCAGGCTGAGCCCACAATTGTAAAGACACTCGAGACCGGCTATCGCCGTGACGAGAAGGTCATCCGTCACATGACAGTTAAGCTCGACAAGTATGCTGCACAGTATGCTGAGAAGAGACGTAACAAATTCGCTAAAAAAGAGGAGGCTTAAAACATGGCAGCAGTAGAATCAGAAATTCGCTATTTGACTCCACCTTCAGTGGACACACGCAAGAAGAAGTATTGCCGTTTCAAGAAGAGCGGTATCAAGTACATCGACTACAAGGATCCTGAGTTCCTCAAGAAGTTCTTGAACGAGCAGGGCAAGATCCTTCCCCGTCGTATCACAGGAACATCTTTGAAGTATCAGCGTCGCGTGGCACAGGCTGTTAAGCGTGCTCGCCAGATTGCTTTGCTTCCTTACGTAACTGACTTGATGAAATAATTATTAAGGAGGAATAAGCAATGGAAATCATACTTAAAGAAGATATCATAGGACTGGGTTACAAGAACGACATCGTTAATGTAAAGAGTGGTTACGGACGTAACTACCTCATCCCCCAGGGTAAGGGAGTAATCGCATCTGAATCAGCAAAGAAGGTTCTCGCTGAGAACCTCAAGCAGCAGGCTCACAAGCTCGCAGCCATCAAGGCTGAGGCTGAGAAGAAGGCTGAGGCTCTCAACGGTGTAGAGCTGGTTATCGAGTCTAAGGTAAGCGCTACTGGCGTTACTTACGGTTCGGTTAACGCTAACGTTGTGGCTGACGAGCTTCAGAAGAAGGGCTTCGAGATTGACCGCAAGATCATCACTATGCACGACATCAAGACTGTAGGTGAGTTTGAGGCTACCATCCACTTCCACAAGGAGGTTGAGGTGAAGCTCCCCATCAAGGTTGTTGCTGAGAACGCTAAGGTAGAGGCTCCCGCTGAGGAGGCTCCCAAGGCTGAGGAGACAGAGGCAACTGCAGAGTAATCAGCAGATATTATCTATAACAATATAAAAAAGTCGGACGGCGAAAGCTATCCGACTTTTTTTTGTTGCTTATGGGATTAATTACGCCTACATACAACGCAATGAGCAGCTTAGAACTGCCTCAATGCAGAGAGCAGCGCATTGTTGGCTGACTTTGAGCCTATGGTTATTCTCAGATAGCCTTTCTGGAAGAGACCGTCGGAGGGACGGCAGACCACGACGCCACGGCTGAAGAGACCCTCGTAGACGGCGGGAGCGTTGCGGAAGCGGACGAGGAGGAAGTTGGAGAAGGACGGGAGCACCTGTTCGCAGAACGGCAGCTGCTCCAAGGCATGAGCCATGCGTGTGCGCTCAGCCACGACATTGCCCACCAAGCGGTCCATCTCGAAAGCGTCGGAGAAGACGCCGCACATCTTCGACTCGATGACCGGCGACATGGCGTAAGACCCTCCTACGGCAAGCATGAGGCGCACGATGTCCGAGGAGGCGTAAAGCATTCCCACGTTCAGCGCATTAACACCCCAGACAGAGTCCATCTGCTCTATGACCACAAGATTGGGGAAGCGCTGCAGAACCGTACACCATGAAGGACTCTTCGAGAAGCGCAGATACGTCTCGTCCACCACCACAAGACCGTCGAACACCTCCAGCAAGGAAGCGATGGCGTTGACATCCAGAAGATTGCCCGTAGGGTCATTGGGCGAACAAAGCCAGATGAGCTTCGTATGATTGTCGCAAGCGCCAAGCACCTCGTCAACGGACAGGGCGAAGCCTTCACCCAATTCTGCCTCACGATATTCCACGTCATTAAGCTGTGCCATCCTACGATAGACGCCACGCGTGGGACCTGCCGCCACAACATTGTCCTCTCCGGGAACGCAGAAGCAACGAAAGCACAAGTCCACCACGCCCGCAAAGCCGTTGCAGGCAAAGATATTGCTGATGTCCTTCCGCTTCAAGGCAGAGAGCGCCCTACGCAGCGAAAGCGCCTGACAGTCAACGGCATGATTGAACGGAAGGTCGTAAGGATTGGCGTTAGTGTCGAGGCGCAAGGCATCCGCCTTCGGCAAAAGCGTCTCGTCAACCGGCGGGACGTGCAGAAAGGCGCGAAGATTGGGGCGTACAAGTTGTTCAATGTTCAGCATCTTAAAAAATATTTATCGGACATGCAAGTTAGGTTATTCACACAAAATTAAGTTATTTATAGGAAATATGCAAGATTTGCAGTAATTTTGTAGCCACATTCAAAAAAAAAACGATAAGCCAAAAAGATGAAACTCCTACAATTAACATTCATCATAATCCTCATCCTCTCATGCTCGGAGAAGAAGCAAGCCGAATACACGCCGTGGGGCGAACTGATAACCGACTCCATCACGCCACAGGCAGCAGGGACGTACACCATTCAGGACATCATCGGAAACGGCGAGATGATCATGCTGACCATGAGCGGTCCGGAATCTTACTACGACTATCACGGACGCGGAATGGGAACGCAGTACAGACTGTGCGAACGTCTGGCAGAGAAGCTCGGAGTGTCGCTGAGAGTGGACGTATGCAAGACGAAGGAGGAAATGTTAAGCCGTCTGAAGAACGGCGACGGAGACATCATCGCCTACCAGATAGAGAAGAAGCAGGAAGGCACCGTGCCGTGCGGATACGGAACAGACTCGACGGCGTGGGCGGTAAGCAGCGACAACAAGGAACTGGCAGACACGATAAACGGATGGTACTCCCCCAGCCTACTGGCGGAAGTGAAGCGTGAGGAAAGGACGCAGCTGTCCGTGGCAAGCGTCCACCGACACGTCTACGCCCCGATGCTCAACTCCAGTCGCGGAGAAATATCACAATACGACCACCTCTTCCAACGCTACGCCCCCATAGCAAGATGGGACTGGAGGCTGATGGCAGCACAATGTTATCAGGAGTCGTGCTTCGACCCCAAGGCTTACTCATGGGCTGGCGCAAGAGGACTGATGCAGATAATGCCCGCAACGGCAGCTCACCTCGGACTGGCAGAGGACAAGATGTACGACCCGGAAGAAAACATCTATGCAGCAGCACGTTACATAGCCGAACTGAGCAAGCATTTCCAGGACGTACGCAACCCCATGGAACGTCAGTTCTTCGTCCTCGCAAGCTATAACGGCGGCTACTTCCACATTCGCGACGCCATGCGACTGGCAGAGAAATACGGCAAGGACAAGCATCGTTGGGACGACGTGGCACCCTTCATCCTCAACCTCCAGACACCACAATACTATAACGACCCCGTGGTGAAATACGGATATATGAGAGGCACGGAGACCGTGGGCTACGTGGCACGCATCCGAGACAGATGGAGGCAGTATCGCGGCGTGGCAAGAGGCGGCGGCAGCTCGGCGTTCAGCTTCCCTGCGCCCGGAACAGACGCGCCACACAAAGCCACAAAGAAGCATAGGTTTAAGCTGTAAGGGTTAACGTATGTTAAGTTATGTTTAATATATAGAGAAAGTCATATATAAATAAAAGAGGTGTAGAGAAAAATGTTTAACTTTGCAACTCGATTATTAATTCACATAAAGTCTAACTTTATTAATTTCATTTTTATTAATTCATTTTTATGTCAGATTTAAAGAACGTACAGCCATTGGCAGACTTCAATTGGGACGAGTTTGAAAACGGCAGTAGCTCAAACGTAAGCAAGCAGGAGCTCGAGCAGGCTTACGACGAAACACTCAACAAGGTATCAGAGCACCAGGTGGTAGAGGGTACCGTAATTTCTGTAGACAAGAAGGAAGTAATCGTTAACATCGGTTACAAGAGCGACGGTATCATCCCCGCTTCTGAGTTCCGTTACAACCCTGAGCTCAAGGTAGGCGACAAGGTAGAAGTTTACGTTGAGAACCAGGAGGACAAGAAGGGTCAGCTCGTACTCTCTCACAAGAAGGCACGTCTCAGCAAGAGCTGGGAGCGCGTTAACGCAGCCCTTGAGAACGAGGAGATCATCCAGGGTTACATCAAGTGCCGCACTAAGGGTGGCATGATTGTTGACGTATTCGGCATTGAGGCATTCCTCCCGGGAAGCCAGATCGACGTTCATCCTATACGCGACTACGACGTATTCGTCGGCAAGACAATGGAGTTCAAGGTTGTGAAGATCAACCAGGAGTTCCGCAACGTAGTAGTTTCACACAAGGCTCTTATCGAGGCTGAGCTCGAGGCTCAGAAGAAGGAGATCATCAGCAAGCTCGAGAAGGGTCAGATTCTTGAGGGTACCGTTAAGAACATCACATCATACGGCGTATTCGTTGACCTCGGTGGTGTTGACGGACTCATCCACATCACAGACCTCTCTTGGGGCCGCGTAAGCGATCCGCACGAGGTTGTAGCACTCGACCAGAAGATCAACGTCGTAATTCTCGACTTCGATGACGAGAAGAAGCGCATCGCTCTCGGTCTGAAGCAGCTCACTCCGCATCCTTGGGACGCTCTCGACGAGAACCTCAAGGTAGGCGACCACGTTAAGGGTAAGGTAGTCGTTATCGCTGATTACGGCGCATTCGTAGAGATAGCTCCGGGCGTTGAGGGTCTGATTCACGTTTCAGAGATGAGCTGGAGCCAGCACCTCCGTTCAGCACAGGAGTTCCTCCACGTAGGCGACGAGGTAGAGGCAGTTATCCTCACACTCGACCGTGCAGAGCGCAAGATGTCTCTCGGCATCAAGCAGCTTAAGGAAGATCCGTGGGAGGCAATCGAGGTTAAGTACCCTGTAGGCAGCAAGCACACAGCAAAGGTTCGCAACTTCACCAACTTCGGCATCTTCGTAGAGCTCGAGGAAGGCGTAGACGGACTCATCCACATCTCTGACCTCTCTTGGACAAAGAAGGTAAAGCATCCTTCAGAGTTCACACAGGTAGGCGCAAGCATCGACGTTGTTGTCCTCGAAATCGACAAGGAGAACCGTCGTCTCAGCCTCGGTCACAAGCAGCTCGAGGAGAATCCTTGGGACAAGTACGAGGAGCTCTACACTCCGGGTTCTGTTCACACAGGTAAGATCACCGAGATGATGGACAAGGGCGCTGTCATCACTCTCAACGAGGGTGGCGAGGGCTTCGCAACTCCGAAGCACCTTGTTAAGGAAGACGGCACACAGGCTCAGCTCGGCGAGGAGCTCGAGTTCAAGGTAATCGAGTTCGTTAAGGAGACAAAGCGCATCATCCTCTCACACAGCCGCACATTCGAGGCTGGCAAGGACGAGGTTAAGCCGGTTCGCAAGCACACAGCCAAGAAGGAGTCAGCTCCTGCAATCAACAACGTAGCAGCAAGCACCACACTCGGTGACATCGACGCTCTCGCTGAATTGAAGGCTAAGATGGAGAAGGGCGAGTAATCACAACCCCTGATCACAGCTAAATAAAATAAAAGGCAATCTTGGAACAAACATCCGGGATTGCCTTTTTTGTTTTATGTTAACATGAGTTAATCGTAAGAATTATTACATCCAAAACCATTAGTTTCGGATAATTATTATTACCTTTGTAGCATAATTATTGAATAACAATAAAAACACATAAGCGTTTCGTTCCTGAAACGTTATTTTTTCACTATATATTTTTTTAATCTTCATGTATAGCATAGACGAATTATCAGCTAAAAATATTGCTGAGTTGCAAGACATTGCTCGCGAAGCAGGCATTGATTTCAATGACGAAACCGGTGCCCAGGACCTGATATATGCAATTCTTGACAAGCAGGCAGATATAGAAGGAAGCAAGAATCCTCTTGGTCCTAAACGTCGTCGAACAAGAATAGTTAAGAAAGACACAGACCGCGTATATACAGTCAACGGAAAGGAAGGCGAAAACTTTGACTTAAAGAAAAACAGGACTAACGAAGACGACGCCCCCCAGACCACATTGTTCAAGGAAAACACAGACACGACCGACAACACAAACGAACTTTCGCTTGAAGAACAGTTGATGGCAATTCCGAAGCATAGAGGAAGAAAGTCGAAAAGAGAACTTGAACTGCTTTCTGCAATAGAGGAGTCGAGAAGGCTGAAAGAAAACGCGCCTGAGGCAACAGAAGACACAACAATTGCAAACGAAATGGACAGCACAAGCACAGACGAGGCTGAAGAACAGACAACAGCACCCGCAGAAACACCAGCAGACTTCATCCCTGAAGCCAACATGCACGCAGCAAACACAGAGAATGACGAACAGCATGAGCAGCTCCTTGCGCAGCTTCAGGCAAAGATAAACGCACACAACGAAAACGCGGAAGACCAGCGTGACGCCATCGCAAACGGAATTTGGGAAGGCGACCCGGGCGACGGCACAGACTTCATCACCGTAGTGGACCTGCCGATAGAAGACCAGGGAGCCGTACCGACGTACGACATGTTTGACAACGTGACATCTTCGATGCCAGCAGACCAGCCCGTAATGATGCAGACGCAGACCACAGCTCCTGCTGTTCCGCAGTTCGACTTCACAGACATCATTTCTGCCAACGGCGTGCTGGAAGTAATGCCAGACGGTTATGGCTTCCTCCGTTCGAGCGACTATAACTATCTCTCTTCTCCGGACGACGTTTACGTATCGACACAGCAAATCAAGAACTACGGTCTGAAGACCGGTGACGTGGTGCAATGCCGCGTACGTCCGCCGCATGACGGAGAGAAATACTTCCCGCTGACAAGCATTGAGATGATTAACGGACGCGAGCCGAACGAAGTGCGCGACCGTATTGCCTTCGAGCACCTCACCCCACTCTTCCCGGACGAGAAGTTCTCGCTGTGCGGCGACAGAGCCACGACAAATCTCTCAACACGCATCGTTGACCTCTTCTCGCCGATCGGCAAGGGTCAGAGAGCGCTCATCGTGGCACAACCCAAGACCGGTAAGACCATCCTCATGAAGGACATCGCCAACGCCATCGCTGCCAACCACCCTGAGGCTTACCTCATGATGCTCCTCATTGACGAGCGCCCTGAGGAGGTAACGGACATGGCAAGAACCGTAAATGCGGAGGTAATCGCCTCCACGTTTGACGAGCCGGCAGAACGCCATGTCAAGATAGCAGGAATAGTACTGGAGAAGGCGAAGCGAATGGTGGAATGCGGACACGATGTCGTTATCTTCCTCGACTCAATCACACGTCTTGCACGTGCCTACAACACCGTGTCGCCGGCATCAGGCAAGGTGCTCACGGGCGGTGTGGACGCCAATGCCCTCCAGAAGCCCAAGCGCTTCTTCGGTGCAGCACGAAACATCGAGGGAGGCGGATCGCTCACCATCATCGCAACAGCCCTTATCGACACAGGATCGAAGATGGACGAGGTGATCTTCGAGGAATTCAAGGGAACCGGCAACATGGAACTCCAGCTCGACCGTTCGCTCTCTAACAAGCGCATCTTCCCGGCTGTCAACCTCGTGGCTTCAAGCACACGACGCGACGACCTGCTCCAGGACAAGACCACACTTGACCGTATGTGGATTCTTCGTAAGTTTATTTCAGACATGAACCCGATAGAAGCCATGAACTCCATCCATGACCGCATGAGCAAGACTCGCGATAATGACGAGTTCCTTCTGTCTATGAACGATTAAAATGGGACAATTCATTGAGGTAAAAGGCGCACGTGTCAACAACCTGAAGAATGTGAGCCTTAACATACCAAGAGATAAATTCATCGTAATAACCGGAGTCTCTGGCTCCGGTAAATCCTCGCTGGCTTTCGACACCTTGTATGCCGAAGGCCAGCGTCGTTATGTAGAATCGCTGTCTTCTTACGCCAGACAGTACTTGGGACGCATGAGCAAGCCGGAATGCGACACCATAAAGGGTCTGCCCCCTGCCATCGCCATCGAACAGAAAGTAATCTCACGCAACCCGAGAAGTACGGTCGGCACAAGCACCGAAATCTACGAGTACCTAAAGCTCCTGTTCGCAAGAATAGGCCACACTTATTCGCCCATAAGCGGAGAAGAGGTGAAAGTGCACACCAATGAGGACATCATAGAGTGTGTAAGCAACTTCTCTGAGGGCACCAAGTTTGCCATCCTCGCCCCGCTGCAGCTGCCTGAGGGAAGAGCCCTCGACAAGCAACTGAGCATAGAGAACCAGCAGGGCTACTCACGCATCTGGTATAAGAATGACTTCGTAAGGATTGACGATTTCCTCACGGACAAGGAAGCCGTGGAAAACGCCAAGCCGGACGAAATATACATTCTTATAGACCGTATGGCGGCAGGAGGTTCGAAGGCAAACATCTCACGACTCGCCGACTCCACCGAGACGGCTTTCTATGAAGGCAACGGCACGTGCCGCCTGATATTCTTCCCTTCCAAGATCACCTTCGACTTCTCCACAGCCTACGAAGCAGACGGAATAAGCTTCGAGCAACCCAACGAGAACATGTTCGCATTCAACTCGCCGGCTGGTGCCTGCCCGGAATGTGAGGGCTTCGGAAAGATAATGGGAATAGACGAGAAGCTGGTCATCCCCAACACTTCGCTGAGCGTCTATGACGGCTGCGTGCAATGCTGGCACGGAGAGAAGATGGGAGTATGGAAGGAAGTGTTCTGCCGACAGGCCGCCAATGACAAGTTTCCCATTTTCGAGCCTTACTATAACCTCACCCGCCAGCAGAAGGATATGCTGTGGCACGGTCTGCCTTCCGAAAAGGGAAAGGAGAAAAGAGACCGCGTCTGCATCGACTCGTTCTTCAATATGGTGAAGGAGAACCAGTATAAGATTCAGTATCGCGTGATGCTAAGCAGATACAGAGGCAAGACAATTTGCCCGGTTTGCCACGGCACACGTCTGAAGAAAGAGGCCACGTGGGTGAAGATTGGCGGAATGAGCATCGTTGACCTTGTGGAAATGCCTGTCACTAACCTTAAGATGTGGTTTGACAATCTGCAGATCAGCGAGAACGAAGCCAAGATTGCCAAACGTCTCTTGGCAGAAATACGTAGCAGACTGCAGTTCCTGCTGGACGTGGGACTCGGATATCTAACGCTCAACCGTGCCTCGAACACTCTGAGTGGCGGCGAGAGCCAGCGCATCAACCTTACCACATCACTCGGCAGTTCGCTTGTCGGATCACTCTACATTCTGGACGAGCCAAGCATCGGACTGCACAGCAGAGACACGGACCGTCTGATTCACGTATTGCGCGAGTTGCAGCAGCTTCACAATACCGTGATTGTCGTGGAGCACGACGAGGAAATAATGCGAGCAGCCGACCACCTCATCGACGTTGGTCCGGAAGCAGGAAGCGAAGGAGGCGAGATTGTCTTTGAAGGAAGTCTGGACGACGTGGAAAAGATGAAGGGCAAGGAAACCCTAAGCCATACCGTCCGATTCCTAAACGGAACGGAACGCATAGCCACGCCTTCGTCACGCCGCCAATGGAACCTTGCCATTGAGGTGAAGGGAGCGAGAATGAACAACCTTCGCGGAATAGACGTGAAGATTCCGCTGAACGTGCTGACTGTCGTTACTGGCGTGAGCGGTTCGGGCAAGTCATCACTAATCAAGGGCATTCTGTATCCGGCTCTGAAGAGACACCTTAACGAGGTGGCAGACCCACCGGGAGAATATTCTGCATTGGGAGGCGACTGGCAGCAGGTGAAGCACGTGGAGTTCGTAGACCAGAACCCCATCGGCAAGAGCACACGCTCTAACCCTGCCACATACATAAAGGCTTACGACGCCATCAGACAACTCTTCGCTGACCAGCCTCTTGCAAAGCAGGAGGGATTTACGGCGCAGTATTTCTCGTTCAACACGGAAGGAGGACGATGCGAGGAATGTAAGGGAGCCGGAGTGATTACCGTGGAAATGCAGTTCATGGCAGACCTCGTGCTCGAATGCGACTGCTGTCATGGCAAGCGATTCAAGAAGGACATTCTGGACGTATGCTTCCACGGCAAGAACATCAACGACGTTCTGAACATGACCGTAACGGAAGCCATAGCATTCTTCACGGAACACGGGCAGGAGCTGATTGCCTCACGTCTGAAACCGCTTGAAGCAGTAGGACTGGGATACGTGAAGTTGGGACAAAGCTCTTCCACCCTATCAGGAGGAGAAAACCAACGTGTGAAGCTCGCCTACTTCATCGGTCAGGAGAAGCAAGCCCCAACGCTCTTCATCTTCGACGAGCCGACAACCGGACTTCACTTCCACGACATCCACAAGCTGATGGAATCATTCAACTCGCTGATAGAGAAGGGTCACACCATCGTGGTGATTGAACACAACATGGACGTGATAAAATGCGGCGATTATGTCATCGACCTCGGACCGGATGGTGGCGACAAGGGTGGCAACATCATTTGCTGCGGAACACCTGAGGAAATTGCAGGATGCGAAAAGAGCATCACCGGCAAGTATCTGAAGGAAAAGCTTGAAGAAACAATATAATAATAACGAAATAGAGGGTGTGTAAAAAAACTGCTTGTTTTTACACACCCTCTTAAGTTTTAGACAAGATGAAACACACCCGTTGGCAATTTTCGTCTCAACGGCTCTACGTCCACCTTAACGCCCACCTCTATGCCAGCGCTTTTCATCGTGTCAACAACGCACGCATGGGCTATTTCGGGCTTGTTGTTTTCGTGGCTAAGATGGCAAAGCCACACATGGCGCAAGTTCTCCGTATAGTTCTCGGTCAGGAGTTGAGCGCATTGCGTGTTGCTAAGATGACCTGTTCCGCACCTTATACGTTCCTGAAGATGAGCGGGATAAGGACCGTTGGCAAGCATGTGCGAATCGTAATTTGCCTCGACAACAAGATAATTGGTGCGTCTTATCAAAGCCTTCATCTCCTCAGTAACATGACCGACGTCAGTAAGAATGGTGAAGACAACGCCCTGACAACTAATCTCGTAGCCCACATTGTCCGTGCTATCATGCGGAACGGCGAACGGCGTTACGTGGAACTCGCCCACATTGAAAGGAACGTTCTTCTCTATAATCTTACGATTGTGCTTCATCAACTTACACTTCACACTATAGTTCTTGTCGATTCCTCCATGCACGGCAGCCGTGGTCCATACAGGAATGTCGAGCTTCTTGCTTAAAGAACCGACAGACTTGATGTGGTCAGCATGGTCGTGAGTGATAAGAATGTTCTTGAAACCGCTGAAGAAGTCGAGTCCATAATCATGAAAGCTCTTCCTTAGCGACCTTATACCGACACCAATGTCAATAAGCAATCCGTCGGTTTCTGTAAAGAGATAATAGCAGTTGCCGCTGCTACCACTCCCAAAAGATATAAAATCTAACATTTATATAATACTTGTAATTTTCGGAAATAGGAATGCAAAAGTATTAAAAACGCTGCAAAAGACCAAATTATAAATAGCAAATCCACTCACGTCAAGGAATAATAGCATGCTTTCCTTCTCATAGTAGCATATTTTTCGTAATTTTGTATTGGCTAACAAAAATATGATTCACACAATCCGAAGAACAAGATGAACATTATAAAATCAAGGAAGACAACAGCGTACATTTTCGCTTGTATGGGGCTGTTCGTTTCATTATTGCTCTCGTGCAGCGATAAGGATGCTAACACCGCAGAAGAGCGTGCTTTGACTTTTGCACAAAACTACTTCAATCTGAGGTACAAGCAGTCATTAACGCTGTGTACGGAAAATGCCAAGAAGTGGATTGTCTTCAGAGCCACTAACATTACGCAAGAAGACGTGGACGTAATAAACGCTCAGACGGACACCGCAGAATGCGAAATAGACGACGTGGAGCTTAACGACGATGAAACAACTGCAGACGTGAAGATGACCATCAAGAACGTCCTGGTGTGCGACTCCATAGGAAAACGCGGCAGCATCAAGGAGAAAATCAAGAAGACACTAAAAATGAAGAAGGTGTCGGGAAACTGGTATGTGGACACGGAATGTCCTATATAAAAACAAAACGGAAACATAATAGAAACTTTTAAGAAAGCACATGATATCAATAGATAATCTGACAGTAGAATTTGGTGTTAAACCTCTCTTTAAAGATGTCAACTTCGTTGTCAACGACCGCGACAGGGTAGCTCTTGTAGGAAAAAACGGCGCAGGCAAGTCAACTATGTTGAAGATAATCTGCGGGCTGCAGCACCCCACAAGCGGAAACGTGGCAATTCCTTCGGACACAACGATTGGTTACCTTCCGCAGGTGATGATTCTTCAGGACAACACCACCGTGAAGGAAGAGGCACGCAAGGCGTTTGCCGACAACACGAAGATGAAGGAAAAGATTGACAGGCTGAACAAGGAGCTTGCAGAACGTACCGACTACGAAAGCGAGGAATACGCCAAGCTCGTGGAGAAATTCACTACAGAACACGACAGATACCAGATGCTTGGAGGCGACAATTATGAGGCTGAAATAGAACGTACACTTACCGGTCTCGGTTTTCTGCGCACCGATTTCGACCGTCCTACAAGCGAATTCAGCGGAGGATGGCGTATGCGTATAGAGCTGGCTAAGATTCTGCTCCGTCATCCCGACATCCTGCTTCTCGACGAGCCTACCAACCACCTTGACATTGAGAGTATAGGATGGTTGGAGAGATTTCTGCAGCAGAACGCCAAGGCTGTGGTGCTTGTCAGCCACGACCGCGCATTCATCAACAACGTCACCAACCGCACCATCGAAATAACCTGCGGAAGAGTGAACGACTATAAGGTGAAATACGACGAATATATCAAACTCCGCGACGAAAGACGCGAACAGCAAATCAGAGCTTACGAGAATCAGCAGAAAGAAATAGCCGACATTAAGGACTTCATAGAGCGTTTCAGATATAAGCCGACAAAGGCTGTGCAGGTGCAAAGCCGAATAAAGCAACTGGAGAAGATTGTGCCCATTGAGATAGACGAGGTGGACACGTCTGCCATGCACCTCAAATTCCCGCCTTGCCTCCGCTCTGGCGACTACCCCATTATCTGCGAGGACGTGCGCAAGGACTACGGCGAGCACACAGTCTTCTCGGACGTGACGCTGACCATCAAGCGCGGCGAGAAGGTGGCTTTCGTGGGCAAGAACGGCGAGGGAAAGTCTACTCTCGTGAAGTGTATCATGAACGAGATTCCGTTTACGGGCAACCTGAAGGTCGGTCACAACGTGCAGATAGGCTACTTTGCGCAGAACCAAGCGCAACTTCTTGACGGCGAGCTGACGGTTTTCGAGACCATAGACAACGTGGCGAAGGGCGACATCCGTCTGAAAATAAAGAACATACTCGGTTCGTTTATGTTCGGAGGAGAAGCCATTGACAAGAAGGTGAAGGTGCTTAGCGGAGGCGAACGAAGCCGACTGGCTATGATAAAGCTGCTGCTTGAGCCTGTGAATCTCCTTATTCTCGACGAGCCAACCAACCACCTTGACATACCTTCAAAGGAAGTGCTGAAGGAGGCGATAAACGCTTTCGACGGAACAGCCATCATCGTAAGCCACGACCGTGAGTTCCTTGACGGACTTGTGACGAAGGTTTACGAATTTGGCGGCGGTAAGGTAAGAGAGCATCTGGGAGGCATATACGACTATCTGAGACTGCACAACATAGAAAGTCTGGACCAGCTAGGCAATAACAACACCTCCCCCACTTCCACATCCGCAACCAACGACGTGGCAGCCAACGCCAAGACGGAAGACAAACCTGCCAAGCAAAGCTACGCCGAACACAAGGAATGGCAGAAGAAAATCCGTAAGGCGGAGAAGAGCGTGAAGGAGTCGGAGGAGAGAATTGAGGCAATGGAAAACCGCCTGAAAGAGCTGGACACACAGCTCTGCACGCCGGAAGGTGCCTCAGACATGAAGCTTGTGACGGAATACACCGAAATAAAGAAGCGTATGGACGAGGAAGAACTCATCTGGACACAACTGTCGGAAGACCTGGAAAACCTCCAGAGCCAGGATGCCTAACGTAAAAATAACGGACAACAGGAAAGGCATAATACAATAAAGGACGACACGGAGCGTTATAATAAATATGAGAATTAAAACAATAATATTCCAAATAATCTGCTTGCTTGTCACGGTTACGGCAAGCGCACAGACATTCACGCTCCAAGGACGCGTTACTGACGAGAATAACGAACCCATAGAATTTGCCTCTGTTTCGTGTCTGAAACAGGGCAAGATGACTATGACCTCAATAAAGGGAGAATACAGTATGCAGCTGCATTCGGCTGACTCTGTGGTTATTAAGTTCTCAATGATTGGCTACAAAGCCAAGACACGCGTCCTCCGCCGTCCACGTGGAAAGCAGACCCTACAGATCGTGCTACACTCTGATGAGAACCAGTTGGGCGAAGTGACCGTAACCGGAAAGAAGATTGAGACGGGTCAGATGGAAGACATCAGCAAGGACCACCTGAAGTCGCTTCCGTCTGCCAGCGGCAATGCCGTGGAAGAACTTATACAGAGTCAGGCTGGTGTCTCAACTCATAGCGAACTTTCGTCACAGTATAACGTGCGAGGAGGATCGTTTGACGAGAACAGCGTCTACATAGACAACGTGGAAATCTATCGTCCGTTCCTCGTAAGAAGCGGTCAGCAGGAAGGCATTTCGGTCATCAATCCTGACATGGTGGAGAAAATCAGCTTCTCTACGGGAGGTTATGAAGCAAGATACGGCGACAAGATGTCTTCAGCATTGAACATCAAATATCGTAAACCCAAGAAGTTTGAGTCTACTGCTTCGGCAAGTATGCTCGGAGCAAGCGCATTCATTGGAGTTTCAAACAAGAAGGTTTCGTGGAGCAACGGCTTCAGATATAAGACCACAAAGCATCTTTTAGGTTCGATGGACACGAAGGGAGAATACAGCCCTACGTTCATCGACTATCAGACCTACCTTACATACACACCCAATAAGCGTTGGGAGATAAAGTTGCTCGGAAACATTTCGGACAACCACTACAACTTCACGCCGGAAGACCGTGAGACGAAATTCGGTACGATGGAGAATGTAAAGGCGTTCCAAGTTTATTTCGACGGACAGGAGAAGGACGTGTTCCGCACCTTCTTCGGTGCTGTAGGCATTACCCGCAACTTTGGCGAGAAGACATCGCTCTCGCTCATCGCTTCCGCTTTCAACACAAGAGAGCAGGAAAAGTATGACATTCAGGGTCAGTACTGGCTCACACAGACTGAGACGAGCGAGAATCTTGGTGTAGGCACTTACTTTCAGCATGCCCGCAATTATCTTAAGGCACATGTGGAAAGCGCAAAGCTGCTGTTCAAGACCAAATATAAAAAGCATGACATTGAGGGAGCGTTCACCTTCAAGAAAGAGAAGATAACGGAAAACTCCGTGGAATACGAGATGCGCGACTCCAGCAATTACAGCATACCGCACACAGGCAAGGACCTTTATATGATCTACAGCATGAGGGCTAAGAACGTGCTCGACGCCAACCGTATAGAGGCTTATGTTCAGGACGCTTTCCGCTTTACAAGCAACAACGAGAAGACGCTCTACACTCTTAACTACGGCGTAAGACTGAGCCATTGGAGCTATACGAAGGAGACCATTGTCAGCCCACGCGTTTCGCTTGGCATCATTCCTGCCTTCAACGAGAACATCACAATGAGATTCGCAACGGGCCTTTATTATCAGGCTCCTTTCTTTAAGGAGCTTAGAGACACCACCACGCAAAACGGCATCACTTACGCCTCGCTCAACAGCAAGGCAAAGAGCCAGAGATCCATACACTTCATCGCAGGTTTCGACTATCGTTTCCGCATGAACAACCGCTCGTTCAAGTTCACAGCAGAGGCTTATTATAAAGCCCTTGGCAACCTTGTGCCTTACAGCGTCAACAATGTGAAGGTGGTGTATTACGGCAGCAACGAGAGTAGCGGTCATGCTGCCGGCATCGACCTGAAGCTTTACGGCGAGTTCGTGCCGGGCACAGACTCTTGGTTGTCGCTATCGCTTATGAACACAAGCATGAAGCTTAATGGCAAGTCGATTCCTCTACCGACAGACCAGAGATACGCCATCAACATGTTCTTCACAGACTATTTCCCAGGAACAGACAGATGGAAGATGTCATTGAAGTTGGCACTTGCTGACGGTCTGCCATTCTCGGCTCCGCATCAGGAACTGGAATCGAACGTATTCCGTGCTCCTGCTTACAAGAGAGCGGACATCGGACTGAGCTATCGTCTTCTGAACAATGAGGGCAAGCAAAGGAAGCACATTCAGTTGAGAAACGTATGGCTCGGAGCCGAATGCCTAAACCTGTTCGGCATAAACAACGTCAATTCATACTACTGGATTACGGACGTAACCGGCGGACAATATGCTGTTCCGAATTACCTGACAGGCAGACAGATTAACTTTAGAGTTACAGTTGATTTCTAATCATAGATTTCTAACACGGATTTCCAAAACTGCACAGAATGACACCTCTGAAACATTACCTCGCCATAGCCACAATATGCATGAATGCAAACAACGTCATGGCGCAGAACAACGAAATAAAGTCAGAACAGATAGCCTCCCTGCAGGTTGTGGCTGGTACGGACTGGTTGGAAATGCCGGTCATCACACTTGGTGGCGACAAGCCCATAAACATATCGTTCGATGATCTTACGCATGAAGGCCGGCGCTATGTTTATAGGCTTGACCATTGCGAAGCGGACTGGACTACGTCAACAGAACTCTTTGACAGCGACTATTGTGACGGCTTTGCTGAGGGCAACACTATTGACAACAACGAGGAGTCGATAAACACCAATACTCTCTATACGCATTATTCGTTCCAGATTCCTAACGAAAAATGCCGGATAAAGAAAAGCGGCAACTATCGTGTTACTGTGTACGACGAGAATGAGGGCGACACGGTTTTCAGCGCTTGCTTCATGGTGGTGGAGCCGCTGATGGGCATTCAGATGTCGGTAACGTCAAACACAGACATCGACATAAACAAGAGTCATCAGCAAGTGGCGTTATCGCTCAACTATGGCAGCATCTCAATCTCAAATCCGGGACGCGAGATTCACGTGGCTGTATTGCAGAACGGCAGATGGGAAACAGTACGACGCGATATGCGCCAGCAATACACCACCCCTTACGGAATGAAATGGGAGCATAACAGAGATTTGATTTTCGACGGAGGCAACGAATACCATAAGTTCGAAGTTCTCGCCACCGATCATCCTACGTTAGGCATCGAGAATATCTGGTGGGAGAACAATGACTATCATGCCATGGTATGGACAGACCTCCCAAGACCAAGCTACGTTTACGACGAGGATGCCAATGGCGCTTTCTATATTCGCAACAGCGACAACATTGAGAACGACCGCATCTCTGAATATGTGAATGTGATGTTCAGACTGAAAGCTCCAAGACAACATGGAGATGTCTACGTAAATGGCGTGTGGACCAACGGAGAGTTTACGCCGAAATACGAAATGACATACAATGAAATAGCTCAACAATACGAGGCTATAATAAAATTAAAACAGGGATATTACTCGTATCAATATCTGACAAAACGAGATGATGGCAGCATTGTTCCTGTTTCGTCTGAAGGAAATTTCTTTCAGACAGAGAACGAATACCAAGCTTTTGTTTATTGGCGACCAATAGGAGAAAGAACGGATCGCCTTGTAGGTTATTCTTCCGTTAGAACCAAATAAGAGGTTCTAACGGAAGCTTTCTTTATAAAATCATTTCTTGATTCGCTTAATAATCTTTCCGTCATACGTCACCACCAGTTCCACAATATAACTGATAGATGTCTCAGGAATAACAAGCACGGCATAGAAATGCATGCCTTCTTCATTGGTTTGATTGAACGTAATATCGCTCAACACTAACTGACGCAGGATGTCCGAAGGGATGTTCTTCTGGAAGTCCTGTTTGCGGAAGTCGCTGGAGAACAGGCGTCGTGCCCCATTAAACACTCCCAGATTGACAATATTGTCATAATAGACATTGCCCACCTCCACTCCATCGTCATTGAACGTGGACTTCACCACCTTGTATGTAGTAGGATTTACCTGAACATAACAATGATATTTCTCCGCGCCATGATAGAGAACGGTGTCTCGTTTGACAATCCTGTTCTGATTGACAGCCAAGAAAGTCTTGGGAGCGAACATGTCCAAGTATGACTCATCATCGGTTTTTACGAGCTTCACTCGTTCACCATTTTGGTTCACAAAGACAAAAAGATGAGGAGTCTGCTTCACAATATGGTATTTAACCGTATTGCCACCCACCACCACGAAAGAGTCTTTCTCCACTCTGAAATAGGCAGGCATACTCGTAGAATCAGGGAAAAAGACAGAATCGCCCTTTATTCTGAAAGCGACGTCGTCTCCGTCATCATCAAGCCATATTCCTTGAAGATTCTTTTTTGCCTCAAGATTCTCCTGTATGACCTCCGCCTTCCTGTCATTGCCACGCTGTCCGCATGCCACAAAAAACAGGACAAGACCAACCAACAGGAAAAATACTGATTGTTTTCTTATCATATTCGATTAGGAAATTACACCAAACCACAATCTGCCACTTAAAAATAGGCGTTAACCTATAAACGACAGAAGGCCTGTATGGACTTTGTTTTTCACATACAAAGGTAATAAAAAATCCCAATAAAACACAAACCAATAAATATAAATAAAAGACAAAAAGCATAAATACATTAAACCTGTAGATAACGAAGTCAATTTTTATACCAATATTTTTTGCGACTAAAAATAAAATGCTTATCTTTGTGGATTATGAGAGAAATAGAGAGACACATAGTACGATTACTGCTGGATAATGACTGCGTTATTGTCCCAGGCTTTGGTGGCTTCTTGGCGCACCGCATACCTGCTTCATACAATAAAGCAGAGGGAATCTTTCTGCCTCCATCAAGAACAATAGGCTTTAATCCAATGCTGACAATGAACGACTCATTGCTGGCACAGGCATACGCAAGCTGTTACGATATCAGCTACCCTGAAGCCCTGAAGCATATAGATAATGATGTTGCCATTCTTAAGCAGACCATTGAAGAAGAAGGTGAGCTGAATATCTGCGGATTGGGACGTATTGTGCTCAATCAAAGCGGAAGCTATGACTTCCATCCTGATCAGTCAGGATTCGTTTCACCAGACCTGTACGGACTGGACACATTCGAGATTACTCCTATGGCAGCAGAAGAAAGCATGGAAGAGCCTCAACAGGAACTTCCCAATACAGCTATTACTATGCAGCCTGTCATTACCGAACAACCGAAGTCTCAGCCTGTGGTACAGCAAGTTACTGAAGTGTCTGCCGAGACAAATACCACTTCAGAAACGCAACAGGAAGAGACTAAAGAGAAAGAGATTGCCATTCGCATTCCTATGCGCACGCTCAAACACATTGCAGCTGCTTGCATAGCAATTATAATCCTCCTTTCTGTTCCGTCTAAACTTGGCGACTCCAGCAAGAACTATACAAGCCATGGGGCTATTGACACAAGTTTCCTGTATGAAATGATGCCTAAGGAGATTACCAACGGCAAACCAGAGAAGCTTAACACTATAGCTTCAAAAAAAGAAGCGGTCAAGGAAGTTGCAGAACCAACCGTAAAAGCAGAGGTAGAGATTACTAAAGACGAGAGCTATTTCACCATAGTGCTCGCAAGTCGCGTGGCTCGTAAGAATGCCGAAGAATATGCCAAGCTGCTCCAAAGCAAAGGCATTGACGCAGCTGTAACTTCTCAGGGAGGCACAAAGGTAACGTACAAGAAATTCAAGAATAAGGAAGAAGCCCAGAAAGCAATGCGAGTTCTTTCAGACAGGAAGGAATTTAATGGCTGCTGGATAACAGAAATCAAATAAAAAAGGATTCCATTACAAGAAAAGAATGAAAAGAGTAAGATGCCCCAAATGTGACAATTATATCACGTTTGACGAAAAGAAATACAAAGAAGGTCAGTCCTTGGTTTTCATGTGCCCACAATGCGGCAAGCAGTTTGGTATTCGCATCGGTACCAGCAAGCTACGCAACACACAAAAGGAAGACAATCCTGACGAGAACGCTGAGGACAGCCGCTACGGATACATCACAGTCATAGAGAACGTCTTCCATTACAAGCAGGTCATTCCCTTGAAGATGGGCGTCAACGTAATAGGACGTTATATGAAGAACAGCGGTGTGAATTGCGCCATAGAGACCAACGATCCAAGCATAGACATTAACCATTGCTCAATAACTGTAAGCAGAGGAAAGAACGGCAAGTTGAAATATGTACTTAAGGACGGTCCCAGCTATACCGGCACATTCGTCGATAACGTCATACTCGGCGATAGAGAACAAAGAGTCATCGAGGATGGTACGCTGTTCACTATCGGAGCAACAAGCGTGATACTGCATACACATGACGAAAACGAGGAAAACAAATAATTAGAATTACAAACAAGCAAGCATAAAAATGCCGCTATTCCAACAATGTTGATTTGGAATAGCGGCATTTTAATTTTATACAAGCCTTACTTAAGTAAGCCATACCCTATCATTACTCGTCCTTAAACGAGAGTTTCTCAAGACGACTCTTAAGCAATGGAGCCTGCGATTTTCTTATACTGAGTTGTATTTCACACGTATTATCATAAGTCTGATTGACGATTCGCGGCGACATATCCTTAATAATCTTCATCACGTCATTCATCATAACGTAAGGAAAATCGTACGTCACCACTTCCTCATCATACAGCTTTATGATCTCTGCGTTTGCTATTGCTTCAGCTGCTGCCGTGCGATAGGCAACAATAAGACCACTCGTTCCAAGGTTAACACCACCATAATAACGCACGACGATAATCAATATGTCGGTCAGCTCATTCTTGTTTATCTGACCGAGGATTGGTTTTCCGGCTGTGCTGCTGGGTTCGCCGTCGTCATTGGCACGAAACTCTGTACGTTGAGCGCCAAGCATATAAGCCCAACACACATGTCGGGCATCATAATACTTCTTTCGATATTCTGAAACAATCTCCTTTATCTCTTCTTCGGTAGTTACATGAAAGGCAAAAGCGAGAAACTTGCTACGTTTCTCGCTATAGAAGCCTTCCGAGATATTATCCTTTATTGTGAAATACTCGTCAGTAATGTTCATTTTAAAATTATTATCAAGACAATTTGTGGATTACCAATCCTGATCTGAGCTTCGGCTCGAACCACGTAGCCTTAGGAGGCATAATCTTACCGCTGTCAGCTATGTCGATAATCTGCTTCATCGAAACAGGATACAACGCCAATGCTACACGCATCTCACCGCTGTCAACGCGACGCTTGAGTTCCTCGAGACCTCTAAGACCACCGACAAAGTCGATGCGCTTGTCAGAACGGAGGTCTGTGATGTTCAGAACCTTATCAAGGATAAGACGGCTTGAGATGTCAACGTCAAGAACGCCGATGGGATCAGAATCGTCAAATGTGCCAGGCTTAGCATTCAATGCATACCAATGCTTGTCAAGGTAGAGCGAGAACTCGTGCAGACGCTGCGGTTTATAGATAGCCTCACCCTTGTCTGTAACCTCGAAGTTCTCACGCAATGCATCGAGGAACTGCTCAGAAGTAAGACCGTTAAGGTCCTTCACAACGCGGTTATAGTCGAGCACGGTAAGCTGTGAAGCCTGGAAGCAAACAGCCATAAAGTAGTTATACTCCTCGTCACCCTTATGGTTAGGATTGTTCTTAGCCTTCTCTGCACCTACCAAAGCAGCAGCAGCACTACGATGGTGACCGTCAGCAATGTAGAGAGCAGGCATCTTAGCGAACTCATCTGTGATGGTCTTGATGTCAGCATCGTCGGTAATAACCCAGAACTTATGACCGAATCCGTCAATCGGAGAAACAAAGTCGTACTCAGGCTTACCAGCGGCATAGCGCATAATCAGCTCATTGAGCACAGCATTGTCAGGATATGCGAAGAACACCGGCTCGATGTTAGCGTCATTAACGCGAACATGCTTCATGCGGTCTTCCTCCTTGTCGCGGCGTGTCAGCTCATGCTTCTTGATGGTGCCGTTCATATAGTCGTTAACGAAAGCACCAACCACAAGACCATACTGTGTCTTGCCGTTCATGGTCTGAGCGTAGATATAGTAAGACTCCTTCTCGTCCTGACGAAGCCATCCCTTATCCTGGAACTTCTTGAAGTTCTTGGCAGCCTGCTCGTACACTCTGGGGTCGTACTCGCTTGTGCCCGGCTCAAAGTCGATTTCCGGCTTTATAATGTGGTAAAGGCTCTTTTCGTTATCGCCAGCCTCAGCTCTTGCCTCTTCGCTGTCGAGAACATCATAAGGACGTGAGGTGATTTCCTCAACCATATCTTTCGGAGGGCGTACACCTTTGAAAGGTTTAATTGTTGCCATACTCGTATGTCGTTTTTAAGAAATTGTGTAAGAATAGATTATTTGTTCACCTGGAATTTTGTGCATCCGTCTGCGAAGAAAGCATTAATCTGCTTAGCTGCAGCGATACCAGCATTGATGTTAGCCTCAGCAGTCTGAGCACCCATCTTCTTCGGTGTTGCGAAGTAGCGACCCTCGAACTTGCAGAATTCCTCGTGTGCGTCAGGCATGATATCTGAAACATACTTCAGGTCTGTACGCTCCTCAAGCAACTTGAGAAGTTCCGGCTCATTGATAACTTCCTTGCGGGCTGTGTTAACGAGGATACCACCCTTCTTCATCTTGCCAACGAGAGCAGCATTGATGCTCTGCTTGGTCTCAGGAGTAGCAGGAATATGGAGCGAAACAACGTCGCAATTCTCGAACAGAGCGTCCTGTGAGTCAACAGCCTTAACGCCAGCAGCCTCAATAACATCCTTCGGGCAGAATGCGTCGTAAGCATAAACGTCCATACCGAAGCCCTTAGCGATGCGAGCTACGTTACGACCTACATTACCGAATGCGAGGATACCAAGCTTCTTGCCCAAAAGCTCCGAACCAGACTTGCCGTTATAGAAGTTGCGTACAGCGTATACCAACAGACCGAATACCAATTCTGCCACAGCGTTAGAGTTCTGTCCGGGAGTGTTCTCCACTACGACGTTCTTCTCTTTTGCGTAAGCGATGTCTATATTGTCAAAGCCAGCACCTGCACGAACGACAATCTTAAGAGCCTTAGCTGCGTCAAGCACCTCAGCCGTAACCTTGTCTGAGCGTACGATCATAGCCTCTACGTCAGCTACGGCGTCAAGAAGCTGCTGCTTCTCTGTATATTTCTCCAACAGAACCAGCTGATGTCCAGCACCTTCAACTTCTGCCTTAATGCCATTAACGGCTGCTGCTGCGAACGGTTTCTCTGTTGCTACTAATACTTTCATAATTTCTTTTGATTTAAGGAGTTAAACATTTTGGCGACGTTCATCATGGTCAATCAGATTATTATCAAGTCTTAAAACTATATTTCGACTTTTTTCAGTCGCCATTAAGGTTATTTAATTGCAGGAAGGAAATACACATTATATTATATACTATGTATTTCCTTCCTTTAGAGTGTTATTTTATTAATGCTGCTGCTCGAATTCCTTCATGCATGCTACCAATGCCTCAACACCCTCGATGGTCTGAGCATTGTATGTACTTGCGCGGAAACCGCCAACTGAACGGTGGCCCTTGATGCCGACCATACCCTTAGAAGTAGCGAAGTCGAAGAACGGCTTCTCCAGCTCCTTGTACTCGTCGTTCATCACGAAGCAGATGTTCATGAGCGAGCGTGAATCCTCAGCTACTGTGCCACGGAACAACTTGTTGCGGTCGATTTCGTCGTAAACGATGCGAGCGCGCTCGATAGCTCTGCGGTCCATCTCCTGAACACCACCGTTAGCCTTGATCCAACGGAGAGTCTCAAGAGCGCAGTAGATAGGCACTACAGGAGGAGTATTGAACATTGAGCCTTTCTCTACGTGTGTACGATAGTCGAGCATTGTAGGAATCTGACGCTCAGCCTTGCCAAGAGCATCATCCTTAACGATTACGAGAGTAACACCTGCCATAGCGAGGTTCTTCTGAGCACCGGCGTAGATGCAGTCATACTTAGCAACGTCGATAGGACGGCTGAAGATATCAGAAGACATATCACCGATAAGTCTTACGGGAACCTCAGGCTCCTTGCGGATCTCTGTACCGTAGATAGTATTGTTGGTTGTTATATGCAGATAGTCGAGATCTGTCGGGCATGTCCAATCCTTCGGATAGAATGAATAGTTGGCGTCAGCAGATGAAGCCACCTCAACAACCTCGCCGAAGAGTTTAGCTTCCTTCATAGCCTTCTTAGCCCAAACACCACTGTTCAGGTAACCAGCCTTCTTGATAAGGAAGTTATAAGGAATCATGCAGAACTCGAGTGAAGCGCCGCCACCCAGGAAGAGAACTGAATATCCCTCAGGAACCTCGAGGAGCTCCTTAATCAAGGCTACTGCCTCATCAACAACAGGCTGGAAATCCTTTGCTCTGTGGCTGATTTCAGCCAAAGAGAGTCCCGAACCGTTGAAATCCAAAATCTGACGAGCTGTGTTCTCTATCACTTCACGCGGAAGGATAGACGGACCTGCATTAAAATTGTACTTCTTCATAAGAATGTCTATTAAGTTAATAATTTGTTCTTTGTTTGTTATTAGTTGTTGTTTCGCAAGCGAAATTACTACTTATTTTTGAAAAGTCCAAATAAAAAGCAAAAATTAATACATCTAATTTGATTTCGACTTTATAATACTTACTCCATCTTACATTTTGTCAGCATTAAAAGCCTATATTCTCCCTCTAATATCCCCCTTAAACAAGAAAATGCAAGTCGCAGCCACGTCAAGCGTCCGACCTGTCTGCAACCTACATTTATTATATAGAGGCTACGTTACGCCTCCTTTTACTTATCAGTTTCCTTGTTGGGGAGATGGAACTCGTACGACTTGTCGAACACCTGTCTTACCTTATTAATCTCAAGGAAGGTAGTTCCGCCAGAGTTGCCGAGTCCGAAGCGACCGCTCAGATAGGCAATCTTGTCATCAAGAGTGATATATCCCTTCTGTCTCAGCATGCGGAGAGCAGCCGTGAACATATAATTTGGCGATATCTTGTCCTTCTGGTGGATGGCGATGACACCGAAGCTCAGGTTCAGCCAACGCTGCGTCTTCTCATTATAGCAGATTGCAAGAATCGGGTTCGGTCCACGGAAGGCAGCAAGATGACGTACCGTCTCGCCCGTCAAACTGTCGGTGATGATACCGGCAACACCGAGCTTGCGTGTAGCGTCGATGGCAGCGTGAGCCAAGAACTCCCTTTGCGAGCAGTTCTCGTTCATCGGCACCTCGTACTCTCCCATAGCGTTGCGGTCCTTCTCAGCCTGTTCGGCAATGGCGGCCATAGTCTTCACAGCCTCAAGCGGATACTTTCCGCTTGCCGTCTCGCCCGAGAGCATAAGGGCGTCCGTGTAAGAATAGATGGCGTTGGCGATGTCAGTAACCTCGGCACGTGTAGGTCTCGGATTCTTTATCATCGTGTGGAGCATCTGAGTGGCTACGATGACCGGCTTCTTCTTCATCACACACTTTCTGATAATCTGACGCTGTATGCCGGGAATTCTTTCGATTGGCACCTCAATGCCGAGGTCGCCACGCGCAATCATCACGCCGTAAGAAGCATCGATGATTTCGTCGATGTTGTCCACACCCTCCTGATTCTCTATCTTTGATATAATCTTGATGTCGCTATTATGCTCGTCCAGAATCTTCTGAATGGCAAGAACATCGTCTGCAGAGCGCACAAAAGAGTGAGCAATAAAGTCGATATCTTCCTCTATTGCCAACAGAATGTTCTGATAGTCCTTCTCGGTCAAAGCAGGCAAAGCGATGTGTTCTCCCGGAACGTTCACACTCTTGTGTGCTCCAAGCACGCCGTCGTTCTGCACCTGAGCCACAATGGTCGGACCTTCTATGTCCATGACCTTCATGTCCAGTTCGCCGTCATCGAAGAGAATGTCGTCACCTACCTTCACGTCCTTTGCTATGTCAGGATAGCTAAGGTTCACGATGTCATGACTGGAGTCCATGTCCGGGCGTCCGAAAATCTTCACCACGTCTCCGGTCTTATACTCTATAGGCTGATCCACACCCGTCGTGCGGACCTCTGGACCTTTCGTGTCTATCATCAATGCGATGTGCGGCGACACCGTTCTCACATTTTTTATTATAGTACGTATCCCGTCCGGAGTGGCATGGGCAGTATTCATGCGGACCACATTCATTCCAGCGAAAAACAACTGGCGAATGAAGTCGACGTCACACCTGCGGTCACTGATTGAAGCAACAATCTTTGTCTGTTTCATCTTACATTATCTTTATATGTGTTTTCTACTACAAAATTACGCATATTTATTGATATACACAACAGTAGCCCACCATTTTCGTACATCACTTTCTCCTTACCATAGGTCAGCCACACGGTCATGTGGGACGAATACCAGTTCGGTGGGTATTTTCACCCACTTCCTGTCCACAACAATCTTCAGTCGGCTGCCTCCTGTTTGTTTCAGAGTGTACGTACCCGCCTTGGCGTTAAAGGTAAGGACAGCGGTCAGATCTTCCGAACCATAGTCGTTCACGATGTCCAGCTTCACGCTGTTCTTGCCCGAATGTTTAAAGGAGGTTATAAGCCACTTGCGGGAGTCACGCACGGCACCGAAATATCCTGGCACCACACCGAAGACGTCCTGTCCCGGCACACTCACTCCTTCACCGTCCAGACACAAGTCCAGATAGACCTGATATTCCTCGTTATATACATACGTATTAAACGCTGATTCGGCCTTGTCTGACTGCGCCATGATTCCTAAAGCCATGACAGCAAACACCAGCAATAACAATAATCTTTTCATAACTATACGTGATTTAAATCAATATTTTTCCAAACTGCGCAATTATTATATATAAATGCGTTTTTGCTTTATCTCTCTGCAAATGTAACAATTTACATCAAGAATAGTTAGAAAAAAACAAAAAAGGTATTGAAATAATTTGTCTTTCTCATTTAAAATACTATATTTGCAGTGAATATTTAACTTTTTTATGAAAAAAGAGAGATTATTTCCAGACTACATTTTTGAATCAAGTTGGGAAGTATGCAATAAAGTAGGCGGCATCTACGCCGTTTTGTCGACAAGAGCCAAGACTCTTAAGGAGAAACTTGGTGACCGTCTTATCTTCATTGGTCCTGACTGTTGGGGTGAAAAAACATGTCCTTACTTCGAGGAGGACAAGTCTTTGTTTTCGGAATGGCAAGTACAAGCTGCAAAAGAAGGCATTAACGTCAAGATAGGACGCTGGACCATACCAGGCAGTCCCGTCGCAATATTGGTGGACTTCAATGCCTTTTATCCGCAAAAAGACACCATATACACTCAGCTTTGGAACAAGTTCCATGTGGACAGCCTTCACGCCTATGGCGATTACGACGAGGCTTCCATGTTCGCTTATGCCGCCGCACGTGTCGTTGAGAGTTTCTACAACAACGTCATAGCCAAGCAGAGGCCGGCTGCCAAGGTCGTATACCACGGCAACGAATGGATGACCGGACTGGGTGTGCTCTACATACACGACCGCCTGCCGCAGGTGGCAACCATCTTCACCACTCACGCAACAAGCATCGGTCGTAGCATCGCCGGCAACAACAAGCCGCTCTACGACTATCTCGAGGCATACAACGGCGACCAGATGGCTGACGAACTCAACATGCAGAGCAAGCAGTCCATCGAGAAGCAGACAGCCGCTTACGTCGACTGTTTCACCACCGTTAGCGACATCACAGCCCGCGAGTGTGCCGAACTGTTGGACAAGCCCGTTGACGTGGTGCTTCCCAATGGCTTCGAGGACGACTTTGTGCCGCAGGGCAAGGAGTTCGACCGTAAGCGCACGGCAGCACGCCGTCGTCTGCTCGACATAACACGCGCCCTCACTGGCGACACCGTATCTGACGACGCTGTGATTATCTCCACAAGCGGACGCTATGAGTGGCGCAACAAGGGCATCGATGTCTTCATCGAGGCTGTCAACCGCCTCCGCCTCTCTGCTGACCAGCTGAATAAGGAAGTGGTGGCATTCATCGAAGTGCCGGCTTGGGTGAACTGCCCGCGCGAAGACCTTGCAGAGCGACTCGCAAAGATGGCTAAGGGCGAGACCTTCGACACTCCGCTCGATACTCCCGTCATCACACATTGGCTCAACGAGCAGCAGAACGACCGTGCCCTTGGCATGATGAACTGGCTCGGTATGCACAACGCTAAGGGAGAGAAGGTGAAGCTCATATTCATTCCTTGCTATCTTACCGGCGATGACGGCATCGTAAACCTTTCATACTTCGATGTCATCCTCGGCAACGACCTTTGTGTCTATCCCTCATATTACGAGCCGTGGGGTTACACACCGCTTGAGGCAGTAGCCTTCAAGGTGCCGTGCATCACCACCGACCTTGCAGGATTCGGACTCTGGGCGCACAACGAGGCAGGCGGACACATCACTCTCGACAAGGGTGTGGAGGTCATCCATCGTACCGACTACAACTACAACGAGGTGGCTGACAACATCCGCGATACTGTCATCAAGTATGCTAATGCCACAAAGCAGAAGCAGGGCAGAATACGCAACAACGCCCGCGCTCTCTCGCAGAAGGCATTGTGGAGCCAGTTTATCGAGTACTATTACGAGGCTTACGACTTCGCCCTTAACAAGGCAGAGCAGAGAATCGCAAAGACAAAGTAAAAAAAAAAAAACAAAAGTTGAATTAAAACCATATCACAAATTTTATGAAAATCAAAGCAGACTATGCTAACGCTCCTCAGTGGAAGGAGGTTACAATCAAGTCAACACTTCCCAAAGAGCTGAAGTGTCTTGACGAGCTCGCACACAACATGTGGTGGGCATGGAACTACGAGGCACGTGAGTTGTGGAAGAGCCTTGACAAGGATCTCTACGAAGAGGTTGGTCACAACCCCGTAATGCTTCTCGACCGTCTCAGCTATGAGCGCAAAGAGGCCATCGTTAAGGACAAGACCATTATGGAGCGCGTCAAGTCAGTATACAAGCTGTTCCGCGACTATATGGACGTCGAGCCGGACGCAACTCGTCCCTCTGTTGCCTACTTCTGCATGGAGTACGGTATCAACCAGGTGGTTAAGATCTATTCTGGCGGTCTCGGTATGCTCGCCGGTGACTACATGAAGGAGGCTTCTGACTCTAACGTCAACATGTGTGGCGTAGGCTTCCTCTATCGTTACGGCTATTTCAAGCAGACTCTCTCTATGGACGGTCAGCAGATTGCTCAGTACGATGCACAGAACTTCAGCTCTCTTCCCGTAGAGCGCGTGCTCGACGAGAACGGCCAGCCGCTCGTAGTTGACGTTCCTTACATGAACTATCAGGTTCACGCTTATGTATGGGTGATGAACGTCGGCCGCATCAAGCTCTACCTCCTCGATACTGACAACGAGATGAACTCAGAGTTCGACAAGCCTATCACACACGCCCTCTACGGTGGCGACAACGAGAACCGTCTCAAGCAGGAGATTCTTCTCGGTATCGGTGGTATGCTCACTCTCAAGAAGCTCGGCATCAAGAAGGACGTTTATCATTGCAACGAGGGCCACGCAGCTCTCTGCAACCTCCAGCGTCTCATCGACTACATCAAGGAAGGTCTGTCATTCAACGAGGCTCTCGAGCTCGTTCGCGCTTCTTCACTCTATACCGTACACACTCCCGTACCCGCAGGTCACGACTACTTCGACGAGTCGCTCTTCGGCAAGTACATGGGTGGCTATCCCAGCATGCTCGGCATCACATGGGACGAGTTCATCGGTATGGGTCGCACCAACCCTGACGACCACTCAGAGCGTTTCTGTATGTCTACATTCGCTTGCAACACCTGCCAGGAGGTTAACGGCGTAAGTAAGCTCCACGGTTGGGTAAGCCAGCGCATGTTCGCCCCCATCTGGAAGGGCTACTATCCTGAGGAGAGCCACGTAGGCTACGTCACCAACGGTGTTCACTTCCCCACATGGACAGCTACAGAGTGGCGCAAGCTCTACGCTAAGTACTTCGACAAGAACTACATCTACGACCAGAGCAACGAAAGCCTCTGGCACGCTATATATAATGTACCCGACGCTGAGATCTGGGAGACACGTATGGCTCTCAAGAAGAAGCTCGTCGACTACATCCGCGAGAAGTTTGCTGCCACATGGCTCAAGAACCAGGGCGATCCTTCACGTGTGGTTACTCTCCTCGAGAGCATCACACCTAACGCCCTCTACATCGGCTTCTGCCGTCGCTTCGCCACATACAAGCGTGCTCACCTCCTCTTCACCGACCTGGAGCGTCTCTCTAAGATCGTGAACAACCCGGAGCGTCCGGTTAAGTTCATCTTCTCTGGTAAGGCTCACCCGGCTGACGGTGCAGGTCAGGGTCTCATCAAGCGCATCTTCGAGATCAGCCAGCGTCCTGAGTTCCTCGGCAAGATCATCTTCCTCGAGGACTACGACATGCAGCTCGCACGCCGCCTTGTTTCTGGTGTAGACATCTGGATGAACACTCCGACTCGTCCTCTCGAGGCTTCTGGTACATCAGGCGAGAAGGCAGAGATGAACGGTGTTGTAAACCTCTCCGTACTTGACGGATGGTGGGTTGAGGGCTACCGCGAGGGTGCCGGCTGGGCTCTCAAGCAGGAGCGCACATACCAGAACCAGGGCTATCAGGATCAGCTCGACGCAGCTACCATCTACTCGCTCCTCGAGAACGAGATTCTGCCGCTCTACTACAACCGCAACGCTCAGGGCTTCAGCGAGGGCTGGATCAAGACCATCAAGAGCTCTATCGCCACTATCGCTCCTCATTACACAATGAAGCGTCAGCTCGACGATTACTTTGACAAGTTCTACATCAAGGAGGCAGCCAACTTCAAGAAGCTCTCTGCTAACAACAACAAGCTCGCTAAGGAGCTGGCTGCTTGGAAGGAGACTGTCGCTCAGCGTTGGGACTCTATCCGCGTGGTAAGCAAGGACGACTCAGTTCTCTATGGTGCAGAGACCGGCAAGAAGTACACACTCCGCTACGTCATCGACGAGCAGGGTCTGAACGATGCAGTAGGTCTGGAGCTTATTTCTATCAAGACTGACAAGAACGGCGAGGAGCACATCTTCTCTAAGCGCGAGTTCACTATGGTTGGTCGCGAGGGCAACAACTACACATTCGAGGCTACATTCGAGCCTAACGTTGCCGGCGCATTCAAGAGCTGCGTACGTATGTATCCGAAGAACGAGAACCTCGTTTACCGCGAGGACTTCTGCTACGTTAAGTGGCTCGACTAATGTCTGACGTTCCTAACATAACATATAAATAGAAAGAAAATCCTAAAGACTCATGCCGTCGGCATGGGGCTTTGGGATTTTTTTGTTTAAACCATAACCTTAAAAAGAAAAGCAATATGAAGTTTATCGGAATCATTCCCGCCAGATATGCGTCGTCACGCTTCCCGGGAAAACCTCTTGCCGTACTTGGTGGCAAGTATGTCATACAGCGTGTGTATGAGACGGTCAGCAGCGTGCTCGACGAAGCTTACGTTGCCACCGACGACCAGCGCATCTTCGATGCCGTAATAGCTTTCGGTGGAAAAGCCGTTATGACAAGAACAGACCATAAGAGTGGTACGGACCGCATAGAGGAAGCAGCAGAGAAACTTGCTACAGACGCTGACGTGATAGTAAACATCCAGGGTGACGAGCCTTTCATCCAGCCCTCACAGATACAGACCATCTGCCATTGCTTCGACGATGCCTCCACACAGATAGCCACCATCGGCAAGCCTTTCGACACCATAGAAGCAGCAGAGAACCCCAACTCACCGAAGATAGTGCTCGACAACAACAGCTACGCCATGTATTTCTCACGCTCTGTCATCCCCTTCGTAAGAGGCGTCGAAAAGGAAGAATGGCTGCAGCACTATCCCTTCCTCAAGCATCTCGGCATCTATGCCTATCGCCGCGAAGTGCTTAAGGAGATAACCCTCCTACCCCAGTCGTCGCTCGAGAAAGCTGAAAGCTTAGAGCAGCTCCGCTGGTTGCAGAACGGCTACAGAATAAAGGTTGGATACACCGATGTCGAGACTGTCGGAATAGACACTCCCGAAGACCTACAAAGAGCTGAAGAATACCTGAAAGAGAATTAGAAATTTTGAGTTTTGAATTGTGCGCTACGCGCATTAGGAATTATCCATTTTTGAATTAAATTCCTAACTGAATAATTCAAAATCGCCGTAGGCGACAATTCAAAACTCAAAATTCAAAATTCAAAACTCTCACCCCTCCGGCTCTGCTGCCATTGCGCTTTCCTCTTCCGGCAGTTTATAGCGTTTGACGACGCTATGGTCTTCCAGGTAAATGCGGTTAAGGGTGAAAGCCAAAGCTTCCAAAGTTTTTTCCCTTACAGAAGGTTTCAGCTGGCATTCCCAAACCGTTATGCAATGCCAACCCATCTCTGCAAGCTTGCGCTGTTCCTCCAAGTCACGGTTACGATTGCGCTCTATCTTTGCCTTCCAAAACTCCACGTTTGACTTTGGGAGCACGTAATACTTACAACCTTCATGCCCGTGCCAGAAACAACCGTTGACAAAGACTACCGAGCGATACTTGCGCAGCACTATATCAGGATGACCAGGAAGACGAGGATGGTTAAGCCGATAGCGAAAGCCTCGGCTGAACAGGTACTTCCTAACCAGTATTTCCGGTTTGGTACCCTTTCCTCGTATTGACGCCATGCAACGATGGCGTTGTTCCTTAGTCAGCTTGTTCATACTTACATCATTTTAAGCATCCCTATCACTTCTTCATCCGCCGGCAA
>ERZ1026858.120-NODE-120-length-40987-cov-14.757647_pt1 | contig 40987 bp, 35 predicted proteins | sample MGYA00380159_ERZ1026858 | MGnify/ENA primary metagenome ERZ1026858 (study PRJEB33269, sample SAMEA4719795) | human gut metagenome | biome: human-associated habitat; feature: organic feature; material: feces | place: Cameroon | collected 2013-10 ...
CATCTTATTTTCAAGTGGAAGCCCTTCCAGCAAGATTGCTGGGAGGGCTTTTCGTATCTTTGTACCGTGATAATGCGGCGTTGTTTCGTTGCGCCAATGCGGCGTTGTTTTGTCGCGCCGGCGGCGCTCTTCCGTTACGATTGCAGCGTTGTTTCGTCGCGTCTGCAATGCTCTTTGTTTTGCCCGTATGGGCGTGGGGCTTCGCGCCGTGCTGCCCTTCGTTTTGTAGGGGTCAGTAGATTATGCAGTCGCAAGCACAGTAGAAGAAGACGGGGGTAATATCGTAATATAAATACCCCCGAAAGTCATGCTGAACTCTCGGGGGTATGTAGATTCCTGATTTGTGGAGATGTTTGGAATCAGTATCAAAGCATCTACTGTTGTGCATTGAGTTGCCGATCCATCGCTTCGGCAGCGTGTTTTCCGTCTCCCATAGCAAGAATGACAGTTGCTCCTCCTCTAACGATGTCTCCGCCAGCGTAGATCAGTGGAATTGAGGTTTGCATATTGTCGTCGACTTCGATGGTGTTTTTCTTTCCCAGTTTTAAACCTTCGACAGACTTTGGGATAATCGGATTTGGAGATACTCCAATACTTACAATGACCAAGTCTGTTTCGAACGTTTCGATTGCGCCAGGTATTGGCTCAGGGCGTTTTCTTCCAGAGCTGTCTGGTTCTCCAAGTCTCATCTTCTGAAGATTGACTTCTTTGACGTGTCCGCTTTCATCTGTTGTATATGAAATTGGATTGTGAAGGGTGAGGAAACGCACGCCTTCTTCTTTTGCGTGGTGTACTTCTTCTGCACGTGCAGGCATTTCTTCTTCAGAACGTCTGTATACAATTGTTGCGGTTTTCGCTCCCAGGCGTAGGGCAGTTCTAACAGAGTCCATTGCTGTATTTCCTCCTCCAACAACGACAACATGTTTTCCGAATGGTACAGGAGTGTCACTTTCATCGTTGGAGGCATCCATCAAATTGACGCGTGTGAGGTATTCATTGGATGACATGACTCCAATGGCATTTTCACCAGGTATTCCCATAAAGTTGGGAAGTCCTGCTCCAGATCCAACAAAGATGCCTTTGTAGCCATCAGCCTTAAGTTCGTTGATTGAGATGGTTTTCCCAACGATGCAGTCTTTTACAAAAGTGACTCCTTGGGATTCAAGGCTTTTTATCTCGTGTTCAACGATGGTGTTGGGAAGTCTGAATTCAGGTATGCCATACTTCAAGACACCTCCGATTTCATGAAGCGCTTCGAATACTGTCACGGCATATCCTCTGCGTGTCATTTCACCAGCAAATGAAAGTCCAGCTGGGCCTGAACCGACAACGGCAACATGGGGTGCGTTAGTTGGTCGGTTCGATATAGGCGTTGATTTCGTGTGTTCTCTTTCGTAGTCAGCGGCAAATCTTTCCAAATATCCGATGGCCACAGCTTTGCCTCCGGTTTTAAGGTGGATACAGTGGCTTTCACATTGCTTTTCTTGTGGGCATACTCTGCCGCATACAGCAGGTAAAGCGCTTGTTTCTTTGATAGTTACACAGGCTTTTGCAAAATCGCCTTGTTCAATATGTTTGACAAAACGTGGTATGTCAATGCCGACAGGACAGCCCTGTACACATCCGGGATTGTTGCAGTCCAAACATCTTTTGGCTTCCAGCTGTGCTGTCTGTGCATCAAATCCACGGTTTACTTCTTCTTTCAGTTCGTGTACACGTACCTCTGGCGGGAGTTCGTTCATCTGTTGTCGAGGAATGGCCATGCGCTCGCGTGGCGGCATGGACTTTCGTAGGGTCACTCTCCATTCGGCATTTCGTGATTTGTCTTCATCTTCTGGCTGTGCCTGGCAATTTGTTTCATTGTATTCTCCTTCGTTTTTATTGTCAAGCTCTGCTGTGTCTACATGATGTGGGGTGGAGAGGTGCTCAGATAGTCTTGCTTCGTGTTCTTCAGAACTAAAGGCTTTCATGCGTTTGAGCATTTCATCGAAATCAACTTGGTGTCCGTCAAATTCCGGTCCGTCGACACATACGAATTTTGTAACGCCTCCAACCGTTATTCTGCAAGCGCCACACATACCCGTACCGTCTACCATGATTGTATTAAGAGACACGTCTGTCGGGATTTCATATTTCTTTGTAAGCAGGCATACAAATTTCATCATGATGGCTGGGCCAATAACAAAGCATTTGTCAATCTTTTCCTTTTGGATAATATTTTCAATGCCCTCGGTTATCAAGCCTTTGTTGCCATACGAACCGTCATCGGTCATTATGACGAGTTCGTCGGAAATGGCCCGCATTTCTTTTTCCAGTATGATCAATTCTTTGGTTCTTCCGGCAAGGACTGTAACAACTCGGTTGCCAGCGGCTTTTAAGGCGGTTGCAATGGGGAGCATGGGGGCAACACCAACACCACCACCTGCACAGATGACTGTGCCGAACTTGGCTATATGTGTTGGTTTTCCAAGTGGTCCGACAACATCGGCCAAACAATCTCCTATATTCATCGCACACAGTTTGTCTGAGGAAACACCGACGCGCTGCACGACCAATGTAATCGTTCCTTTTGCAGTATCAGCTTCTGCAATGGTCAAAGGAATACGTTCGCCGTGTTTGTCAACTCGGATGATGACAAAATGGCCAGCTTTCCTGCTGCGTGCAATGGCTGGTGCTTTGATGACGAATTTATATACATTCTCGGAGAATTGTTGCTTGCTTAAAATTTCGTTCATGGTTGATGAAGTATAAGGTTAGGTTCTTGTTGGGATTCTTGTTGTTGGACAAGAGTCGTTCTGCTTGATAGCAATGGCAAATATACAAATTTTTTCAAGAGGTTTAAGTCTTACGGGAGATAAAAACTTTTCGGTTTTGTTTTTGTTGTGTGGGGGGCTTGTGCTATCTTTGCATAAGATAGGCATCACCTCGGCAAAGCGTCCAAGCAAGCTTGACGCTCTGCTCTCGGTTCGCACTATCTTTGCATAAGATAGGCATCACCTCGGCAAAGCGTTCAAGCAAGCTTGACGCTCTGCTCTCGGTTCGCACTATCTTTGACATCCTATTTAGAGCCAGGATTTAAAATCAAATTTTCAAACTAACCTAAAATAGATATTATGGAGAGGTTGTCATTAAATATAAGTTATGTGTCTTGTGCATTTGAGGATTTGTCTTCAGAGGACGCAGCGTTGGTGATTCGTGCAAAGGAAATGTGTGAACATTCGTATGCTCCTTATTCAAAGTTTTGTGTAGGGGCGGCGGTTAGCCTGGATAATGGTGAGGTGGTGTGCGGCAGCAATCAGGAAAATGCCGCCTATCCCTCCGGTACGTGTGCAGAGCGTTGTACAATGTTTTATGCTAATGCCAGATACCCGGAGGCAACCCCTTTGGTAATTGCGATAGCGGCTAAGAACGAGAAAGGTCAGTTTACGCCAACACCTATAACGCCTTGTGGCGCTTGTCGACAGGTCTTGATAGAGACGCAGCATCGCTATAACCATCTTTTGCGGGTTTTGCTTTATGGTGCGAACCGTGTTTATTGTCTGGATTCGGTTAGCGATTTGCTGCCGTTCCAATTTGATGCAGGTGCCTTGTAGTGCAAGATGCTTGTCGTGTTGCTCGTTTTCTTCGGAGGAGGGCGAAAATAAAATCGGATTTATTTGCTCCTTCTCTTGGTTTGCAGTAACTTCGCACTCCGAAATCAAAATGAAAGAATATGAATAACGAGTGGTTTGAATGTAAGATCAAATACGAGAAGACCATGGAGAATGGTCTCGTGAAGAAAGTGAATGAGCCCTATTTGGTTGATGCTTTGAGTTTTACCGAGGCAGAAAAAAGAATTATAGATGAGGTCTCTCCTTTCATGACAGGTGAGTTTCAGGTGTCAGACATTAAACGTGCCCGTTATGCAGAGTTTTTTGAAACAATAGAGGAAAGTGCCGACCGTTGGTTTAAGGCTAAGTTGGTTTTCATTACGCTTGATGAAAAAAGCGGGAAGGAAAAGAAGACATCTCAAAACGTGTTGATCCAGGCTGCAGATTTGCGAGGTGCGATTGACCGGCTCGACGAGGGGATGAAGGGTTCTATGATGGACTATACAATTGCTTCTGTTATGGAAACTCCCATTATGGATGTGTTTAAATACAAGCAGTCTCCTGAGTTTGAGAACAAGGAGGCAAAGCCTGAATATGAACAGTAAGTAGTTAAAATTAATAGCGATATGAGCAATTTCGAGAACATCGTAATTGGTTTTCCTGAACCGGTCAAGATGGCTCGGGGGCGTTCTGTTGCCTTTATTGAAAATATGAAATCCAAAAAACAGCCATTATGCTCGCGATAGAGTCGTGGCCGTTTTTTGGCTTTTTTGTTTAACGATATTTATTATGACAGAGATTCAGAGACGGCTGTCTGAAACGATGGCCGGACTGCCCGGAAACGTAACGCTGGTGGCGGTCTCAAAATTCCATCCAGTGTCTTCTTTACAGGAGGCTTATGATGGCGGAGCGCGAATCTTCGGGGAGAGTCGCGCACAGGAGTTGGTGGCAAAGCATGAGGTTCTTCCAACAGACATAGAGTGGCATTTCATTGGACATTTGCAGCCCAACAAGGTTAAATATATTGCTCCATTTATTTCATTAATTCATGCAGCAGATTCCTATAGGCTATTATTGGAGATTGACAAGCAAGCGCGCCGTTGTGATCGCGTCATTCCTTGTTTGCTCCAACTTCATGTCGCTCAGGAAGAGACTAAGTTTGGATTTACGGTTGATGAGTGCAGAGCATATCTTGAAAGTGGCGAATGGCGTGAACTCCATCATGTGAATATATGTGGCTTGATGTGCATGGCATCAAACACGGATGATGAAAACCGCATACGTCGTGATTTCCACACTGCCTATGAATTTTACAAAGAGGCCAAGTCGCTCTACTTTTCAGACAGGCCGGAATTTTGTGAACGTTCATGGGGGATGAGTGGCGATTACAAGATTGCGATTGAAGAGGGAAGTACGATGGTCAGAATCGGAACCCACATATTTGGAGAGAGAGAATATTAAAGAATAGAGGTTATCGCTGCTGGTTGCAAACTGAATATGCCATAAGGCGGCGCTATTTCATGAATTTATGGAGTGCTCTGAAAAAAATAATAGCAGGCATGAAAAAAATAGCGCAAAAGCTTTGGTGATATAATAAAAAGTTGTAACTTTGCACTCGCAATCAAGAGAGATAGCGAAGTTAAAATAAAGAGAAAACAATGGTGCGTTAGTTCAGCTGGTTAGAATACATGCCTGTCACGCATGGGGTCACGGGTTCGAGTCCCGTACGCACCGCCAATTGGCTCCTTAGCTCAACTGAATAGAGCATTTGACTACGGATCAAAAGGTTATAGGTTTGAATCCTATAGGAGTCACTTCTCTATTTCTGAAGTTTCTCTTCAGAAGAAAAATTATAATGTGGTATCTGCAAAAACGCAGATACCACATTTTTTTGTTGTTCTGTGGTTTGATGTTAAAGGAGTATTTAAAAATCTTTAGACCTATCAATCTCCTAATTGTATATTACGACAATCGCGCCAGAAGCCAGGGGAATATCGGTATAAATCCACAACATCGTGTAAGCGACATGGCAACACCTAATGAAACATGGTGCAACGTCCCCAATAAATCAATTTCTATATTTGTTAGCGAACGCCGTCCCAGATGCGACCGTATCTCGCCCCAGACGCGGGCGTATCTCCTCCCAGATGCGTTCGTTTCTCGACCCTGATGCGGTTGTATCTCGTCCCAGACGCGTTCGTATCTCCTCCCAGATGCGTTCGTTTCTCGACCCAGATGCGGTTGTATCTCGTCCCAGATGCAGTCGAGTCTCCTCCCAGATGCGCTAAAAAGCATAGGCCATGAAATACGAGGAATAATGCGGCTAACATCAACTGTCGTAGCAAGGAAACGCTGACAAAGAAAACTTCTGAGGAATGCCGTTTCAAAAGCGACAAGACTTTATTTGAGGATGAAGATTCACGCCCCTTCTAAATTTCAAAATAAACTAATCCATCTTATTTATTAAACCACATAAAATTTCACAACAATGGCTGAATTTAATAACAAGAAAGCAAATGAGATTATGAACGGAGTTATCGATTTCAACACAAACGATTTCGCCCAGTGTCTTAACCAAATGGCTCTCGTAAGAGAAAACGTTTATCAGATTCTCAGTAAGACTTACCCAGAAGAGGAGGTTGAACGCATGATGGATAATTTCAATTTTGATTTCCACTTCGGCAAATTGGTAGAATCGCTTGGCTCGCTTCAATGGGAGCAAGTTAAACACAAGACGTTAGTCGGGTAAGCAAAGAGAATGCGGCACGCTGGCGGATTGGCTGGCGTGTCGCATTTCTCTTAAAAATTCAACAGGAAATAGTGGAGACTACAGCATAATTTACTACATTTGCGATTAAATCATTAAGGATAACAATTAAATATGTATGTTATGGAAACGATTCTTGACCACAATATGACGGAGGAAGAACGCCACAAAATTATAGGTTGGTTTTCTGATGAAGATTTTCTCTATGGTTTAGACGAAAATTCGTCAAATCATTTATTGGCGAAGCTTTATCTTTTAAGAAATGATGAAAAGAAAATGATGGAATATGTAAACAAATTGCCTGTCCGCATGAAATATGAGTTTTTAACCATAATTTCACCGTTAGATTAGTTTAAGTTTCATGTTGAAGTAATCTGGTTCTGTTCCTATCTGTTCTATAATGCCTTCATATACTTCTTTAGTAAGCTTGTATTTGAATATCCGCTCAAATGAAACATTGAAGAAATCATCATAGTAAGTCTCATCTAACATCTTGCCTATCTTCTTTGCTGCAACGCCTTGGCCAATGCCAAAATGTTTGAGCAAAGTTTGGAAATTGACGGAATTGCTGTAATAGCCAATTCCATTTTTTCTTATCTCCTTATGATGCGTAGCCCTTCCCCCAAATTTTGCAACAAACTGAGGGTAGGTCTGTCGTGCATAAAATTCATTTAATGTTTCCATCAACGGAACAGCATCACTAACCTTACCATTTCTCCATGCCTTTGAATGACAATGCAAAAATTCATGCCAAACGGTCTCCATTGTGGTTTCTTGCATTAAAGTCATTTCTTTATTATTCGCAATAGAGTGAAATGCTCCCTTCAACTCCTTCATCATATTAAAACCGTTTATTTCCTTATTTGAGAAATAGAATTTAAATCCATTGCGCAATCTCTCAGTTCCAGCCACCTTATCGCAGCTAAAGACAATGTCCTTTATCGGTTTTGGAAAGAAAGTACTATTATTGTCGATGAACGAATACAAGACTTTTTTAACTTGCTCGTTTGTCATCATTTCTTTTGGCAGAACGCTGGCATCAATCTTAACCAGATTGCTTGAAAGGCTATAATCTATTTGTTGAGCATAATTGTCACCAAGCCGCACGCCCGAAAACCTTTCAACTTGCACCCTGTTTTCACGAACAAAATAAGGCAGCTTATTACGTTTGGCTGCATCAAAAAGTTTTTCTTGATTAGACTTGCACCAATTCTTGAATGCTTTCGGATAATCTTTCACGCGGTTTGGTGAAACATATCTATTGTATTCAGCATCCGACATCGCGCGTAGCTTTTTCCACTCTTCACTATTTCTGTCGGCACCGTTCTATCATGTCACTTTTCGACCTATCAAAAGACCAATTTTAATTTGGGTGGCGCATTGACGAAGTACGGAGTTTAACTCGTACGTCTTTTGCTTGATAAATGTGACCTGAATGGGATGCTTATAGAACGCCTGCTTATTTTGTCGTTATTGTTGTAGGGCAAAAAAAAGATGTGTATCGCTAAAGATAGGATACACATCTTTTTTGTTGTTTAAAGGAGCATTCCTTAAAAACGGAATGAGTTTTAGGAATACTCTCAACGGTTTTTGAGAGGCTTGTTGCTCTTATTTCACGGTCAAGGCACGTTTGATGATGTCGGTCAGCGCTGCATAGTGGTCGCGTGTTGCTTGATCGGCGGCGCGTGCAACTTTCAGACGTGAGGAGAGCGTCCGTAACGCGCTCAGCATGTTGGCGTGTGTTGGACTTGTGACGTCCCCGCCTTTGTAATATCCAACGAGCGTTGTCACGTATGTCGTTTGCAAAGCTCTTCTGTATTCAGTGGTCTTAGCACCGCTTGCTGTTTCCTTGAACAACATGTTGGTCAAATCCTTTAGATAGTCGCTCAGCGGGTATTCGGGCGTCATTTTTTCAAGTCGTGACGATTTGAGGAGATGTCCCATCACGTTGCGTCCAATTCCGATGGTCAACACTTGCGGATTTGCCATCAGGCGGTTCATGTAAGGTACTTCAATGAGCCATGTCGGTTCGGTGAAGATGTGCCGGTTGATATAATCGAGAGCATATTTCTGTTTTTCTCGTGAGAGGTTGGTGAAAACAGCTCCTGGTTCGTCCACCGTTTTATAGTCTTTGTAAACGCCAGCAATGTTTCCTGCCACGTGGTTGGCGTAGCGGTTGAACTGTGACAAGACCTGGTCGTACATTGATGAGAGGTTTTTGCCGTAGATATCATTGCTTTCGTAGGTCCATTCTGGGAGTTGCTTGATAATGCGTTTAAGGTTTAAGACACCATATTCGCTTGCTTTCACGGCATCGTCTCCCAAGTCTTCTGTCTGGCAACGCGAGTCGTTTGTCGTGTTGGTTTCCCCGTCGCCAAACCAGAGACGGCGGTTACCCCGCAGCGTTTCGCTGGTCATTTTCTCCAGTTCCCAGTGGTCGCTTTCCGCGTCATAGGCGTTCCACATTGGCGTGTATCCCCATTTGATGGCCCAGCAGTCGTAGTCGCCGATGCGGGGGAACATTCCTGCGTGTGTGATGCTGTCTTCCGGTTGTGCCACGTAGTTGAATCGGGCATAGTCCATAATGGAAGGCGTGTGGCCGTTGACTTCCAACCAGGCTTTGTTTCTCAGGCTGTCGACAGGCACAGTGCTTGACGACCCGAAATTGTGGCGGAGGCCCAATGTGTGTCCCACTTCGTGTGATGAAACGAAGCGAATGAGTTGTCCCATGAGTTCATCGCTGAGTTTCATCTTGCGTGCCTCTGGGTCGACACATCCAGCTTGAATCATATACCAGTCATGGCAGAGTCGCATCACGTTGTGATACCATCCGATGTGTGATTCGATGATTTCGCCCGTTCGCGGGTCATGGATTTGTGGTCCGTAGGCGTTTTCGATTGGAGAGGCATAGTAGCGGATGACTGAGAACCGGGCGTCTTCCATTGACATGCTGTCGCAGTCAACAGGCCATTCTTTCGCCATGATTGCGTTTTTGAATCCCGCATGTTCAAATGCCTTCTGCCAGTCGTTGACACCTTGGATGAGGTAGGGGCGCCACTTCTTCGGCGTTGCGGGGTCGATGTAGTAGACAATTGGTTTTTTGGGCTCCACCAGTTCGCCGCGTTTCATTTTTTCCATGTCGGTGCTGTCTTTCGGCTCCAGACGCCAGCGGGTGATGAAACGCATTGTTTCAGAGCGCTGCTGATTGTCGGCAAAGACATAGTATCTGTCAGAGAAGTAGCCAACGCGTGGATCGAAGAGGCGTGGAATCATGGGGTCTTTGGGGAGGAGAACAAAGGAGATGTTGAGTCCCAGGGTGACACGTCCCGTGTTTGAGCCAGCGATGGTGCTGGTGGTTGAAGTCATCCATGTCTTCACCGTTCTGATTTCCGTGTTTAAGGGGAATGTCTTGATGCTTTCAATGTATGATGCTTGCGGCATGTATCCTTGCAGGCCAAATTCTTTTTTGATGTCCCGACTGACACCCAGGGCAGGGTTATCTTCATTGAAGAATGACGTGACTTTGACCAGATAGTGTCCGTTTCTGTGTCCTTCAATCTTGAAGGTGCCGATGATGGGGTTGTTGTTGCTCGTTTTGACGGCGCGGTCGATGGCATCCATCGAATTTCCCATGTTGACCATGAGGTCAGACCTCAGCAGCATGACATTTCCTGGCGCTGGTTCCCAATAAACGGTTTGCTGGTTTACGGATTCGCCGCCATATTTTCCCGTCCCTGCCGGTGTAGAGGTGAAACGCACCGTGGCCAGGAAGCGTCTGGAGAGTAGGGAATCGGGGATGTCGAAAAAGTAGTCGGCATCACGTCTCAACACGCCAAAAAGTCCCTCTTGTCCGCTTGTGAAGGCAGATTGCGACTTCGTGGTGGTTGCAGCAGGTTTTTTTGACGGTTTCTTGTCCGCCATTGCTGTGCAACACATGGTGGCTCCGAGAAGCACCAATAAAAATGACTTCTTCATTTTTTTGAGATTAGGTTTTGTGTGGTGTTATTGGTTAAGTGTTTTTGTAAATGTTTCGTAGGATATTTCCAAACGGCTCAATTCATAATTCTGGAGTTTCAGTGAAAATTGTCCAGGTAGGTCTTGCAGGTCAAAATAATGACGCATGATGCTTGCCATGTTGTATGCCCGTTTGTTGTCTTTCTTCAGTAGGACGATGTAGTGGTGTCGTATCAAATCCTTGTTTTCTTCCTCTTGCCGCAGGTTTTGAAACAGGAGGAAGTAGCAGAGATCGGTTTCTGCACGCTGAAGAGCGTTGAGCCGGAATTCTGTGTCTTTGGCAAATTCGTCAAGCAGGATGTCGGCATCTTCGCGGCGACTTGTGACCGGGAGCAGGCTGTCTAATATTTTCCGGCAGTCAATGTCAGAACACCCTGCAGAGAATTGGTGGAGACGTTCGTCTTTCAGGTTGAGCAACGCTTTGGCATGCAGTTTGGCTGCGGCTTTCAGAAATGTGCCTAAATAGGCTTTTGGCTTTTGTGGCACGATGTCGAAGAAAAGAGTCATGAAAGCCGATGGGTTTGTTATGGCTGGCAATAACTCTTCTGCAAGCATGTAGCTCGCCGTTCTGAATTCGCTGTGGCTCAACTGGTTCAGCAGACAGGATAACGCTGAAGAGTCGGCCTCTGCAATCAATGGCTGCAGGCGTGCAGACAAGCGGCTGTTGTGTCGGTGGACGTTGGTCATTGGGATGTTGGCTTTTGGAGGTTGACTCTGCTATCGGTTTACTTTTTTTATTCCGCCTTGTTTCTCCTTTCGAGCAACACGACATTCTCAACGTGGTGCGTCTGAGGAAACATGTCGACAGGTTGTACTTTTACGACACGGTATGCCTCGTCAAGGAGCGTCAGATCACGTGCTTGCGTGGCAGGGTTGCAGCTCACATATACGATGCGTTTTGGCTCTGCAAAGAGAATTGTTGAGATGACGTCGGCGTGCATGCCAGCACGTGGAGGGTCGGTGATGATGACATCGGGGCGACCATGCTCGTTGATGAAATCCTGTGTGAGGATGTCCTTCATGTCGCCAGCGTAGAACAGAGTGTTGTTCAGGTGGTTTAATTCTGCATTCACCTTGGCATCTTCAATGGCTTCCGGGACATATTCAATGCCGATGACTTTTTTGGCCTGATGAGCCACAAAGTTGGCGATGGTTCCTGTTCCAGTGTATAAGTCGTAAACGAGTTCGTTGCCCGTCAAGCTCGCAAATTCTCTGGCCACTTTATACAATTCGTATGCCTGCAGGGAGTTTGTCTGGTAAAAACTTTTCGGACCGACCTTAAAGCGCAGATTTTCCATTTCTTCGTAGATGTGGTCTGTTCCAAAATATGTGCAGACGTCCAAATCGCCAATTGTGTCATTGCATTTCGTGTTGTTTACATAAAGCAGAGAGGTCACTTCTGGGAATGTTTTGTGGATGAATGCAAGTGTGTCTTTGGCCTGGGCCTCTTCTTCAGGTGTGTGTATGCAGAATTGCATCAGCAACATCAATTCGCCTGTTGTTGATGTGCGAATCATCATGTTGCGCAGCAGTCCCTGTTGGGCGCGGTAGTCAAAGAAGGAGAGATTGTTTTCAAAAGCATATTCGCGGATGGCGTTGCGCAGACGGTTGTTGATGTCTGTCATCAGATGGCATTCTTCAATGTCCAGAATTTTGTCGAAGGCTCCCGTGATGTGAAACCCAACGGCGTTCATATTGTCAAACACCTCGCCTGAGGCCACCTGCTCGTTTGTCAGCCATTTTTTGTTGCAGAATCCAAATTCCAGTTTGTTTCGGTATTCTTGTGTTTTCCGGCTTCCGAGAATAGCGTTGATTTCCGGCAGTTCCACCTTGCCAATTCTCCGCAAGGTTTCTTCAACCTGTTTCTGCTTGTGGTGTAGTTGCAGTTCGTATGGCAGAATCTGCCATTTGCAACCGCCGCATACTCCAAAGTGTGGGCAGAATGGTTTTGCGCGGTCGGGGGAATACTGGTGGAAGTTGACGGCTTCAGCCTCTGCAAAACTGTGTTTTTTGCGGCGGATTTGAAGATCGACAACATCTCCAGGTATGACAAACGGAACGAAAACGGCCAGGCCGTCAACTTTTGCGATGGCTTTTCCTTCTGCTGCGATGTCAGTGATAGTTATGTTCTCGAGTAGTGGTAACGGCTTTTTCTTTCTTGCCATGTTGGTAGAATTTATTTGTTATGTAAGTTGGTTGGCAAAACTGTTTGGCAGGATTCCTTCTGTGCTCTTTTGTAAATCCAAAGCAGGAAGTGCTTCTGTCTTATGAATCATAAAAAAACAATTTCGCGTTCCATTACTTTTGCTTGGTGCGACTTTAAAACAGTGTTTTTGGGCTAAATGACAGGTGTGGCAGCAGAGTTTTTAGTTTCTGACCACGTGATTCATCAGAATCCCCCCTTGAGAATGGCGTATGCCTTATACAAACCCAGTTCTCCCGCTTTGCTGAGGTCTTGACGTGCTTTGTCTTTTTCGCCTTGTTCGAGCAAGAGCAGTCCGCGGTTATAGTAGGCTTCTGCAAACATTTTGTCGGCCTTTATGGCTTCTGAAAAATGTTTGATGGCCTGTTTCGTGTCTCCCGTCTTGGCTTCGATACATCCTAAATTATATAGAGCATATTGGTTGGGCAGTTCCGTGCTGCTTGCCAACTTCTTCAATATTGTTGCGGCCGCGTTGAGTGTTGCCTTGTTGCCAGCAGCCAGTCGGTCATCAGTCAAATGACCTCCCCTTTGGTTTGCGTTGGGGGCGATGGCCGGTGTGGCAGATGGTTGTGAAGCCAGAAACTCGAAATATAAAATTGTGGCTTTTTGGATGTCAAGCACAAATTTCATTTTGGCATTGCTGTTGGTGTCAGACGCTTTCTGCAGCAGTTTGTTGGCCAAAGGGTAATCATATCTGTCTGAGGCAATCACCGACTGTGCAAACAGGCTGTCGGATTCAGATTTGAAACGCTTGCAATTAGTTATCCTGTCGGCCTTTTGGCTTTCATCGGAACTGCTGTGTGCGTATTCCGCAGAGAATTCAAGTGGTGCAACACCTGCCATCTTTTGCGAAATCTCAGCCGCTTGTTCAACGAAGGCAACAGACCGGTATCTTTTGTTGGCAGCCGGAGCATTGAAGGTGAACAAGAATGGGCGGATCAGCGTCTTGTCGGTCGCTTTGTTCTGCACACGTCCAAACAAATCCGCAGAGAGCATCCTTCCGTAGGCCGACCCTGTGGAGTCGTTGTCGGCATCCTCAACGAGTTCTTGGTATTTGTCGAGGCTGTGGTCGTTGTTTTGTCGCCAACGCTTGACGGGATAGCGACGTGATGATTTGCCGAAGAACATGTCTAAGTTGGCGCGTGCCACAACACTCTCATCGTTGAGCGCACCGCGCACGTCTCCGTATTTCCTGCGGCATTCGGCACGGGCATAGTAGCCGTAGGTAAAATTGGGAAACTGCCGTATGATTTCAGTGAAATCAGCCGCAGCTCCGCGGTAGTCTCCCGTTTCTTTTCTCAGCAGGGCGCGGTTGTAGATGGCCATGACATTGTCGGGTTCCTTGTTGATGACAAACGAGAAATCGTCGATGGCCTTGTTGTTGCTCCCGACCAAGGCCAGAAGAAGACCGCGGTTGTAGTGTGCCACGAAATGCTGCGGAACGAGGCTAATAGTTTTGTCGTAGTCTGCAATGGCATCTCCAAACAGGTTCATTCCGTGGCGGGCCAGGGCACGCGCCAGATAGCATTCGTAGTTGTTTGGCTGTAGTTTTATGGCGATGGAAAGACACGAATCGGCTTCCTCATAGCGTTTTTTTTCAAGAGCATATCTTCCCTTAAACGACCATCCATCGGCATTCTCAGGATTCATTTTCAAGAGTTTGTCAATGTAGCTGATGCCCTGTGCGGTGTCTTTTTGCGCCAAAGAAATTTGTGCTTTTATAGCGTAGGCCCTGTAGAAATTCGGTTTGAATTTGAGCAGTGCGTCAATATCTTTCAGCGCTTTGTCATATTCTTTGAGTTGCAGATGGCATAGTCCGCGGTTGTATAATGCCCCCTCGTCTTGTGGTTTTTCTGCAATGGTTTTGGTGTAGTCTTCTGCCGCCTTATCGTATTGTTCGAGGCGGATGCGGCAAAGACCACGCAACTGGTACACTCCAATTTGAAACGGGTTTGCGTTGATGGATTTCGTGCAATCTTCCTCCGCTCCCGTGTAGTCATCAAGGATAAATTTGGTGTATGCACGGAAGTAATAAGGTTCCCACAGAAATGGCTTGGCCTCAATGACCTGGTTGAAATAGTGGATGGCGGTCAGATAATCGCTTGAAGCCAGAGCACTCCTTCCCATGAAAATCACTTGGTCGGTGTTTATTTGTGATAAAAGCGGGCATACGGAGAAAAGCGCCGACACAATGGTGGCAGTCAGACGTTTGCGCCACGTTGCCATTATCTGTTTGTTGGCCTTAGTCATAGAGGTTTTTCTGGAAGGATGAAACACAGGAATCGTTTTTGTTCCCTACTTGCATAAAGGCAATGGCTGAGTGCCACTGCCTTCGCAATATTGGTCGGGGATTAGGGAAATTGAACAAACCGTACAGAATTTCAAATATTTTCTGTCGACTGACTTGCATTCGCCCAACGGTGATGCTGGAACTAAGATTCCAGGGTGCGTCAGTCTGATGCGGGTGCCGGCCTGTTTATTTCGCGCCCTTCGTCTTGTAGCTGCAACGCACCTTTCCTTTCAGCAGGGCAGAAATTTTGCTTTTGATCATTTGCTTGCGCAGGGCAGACAAGTGGTCGACAAAAACGTGTCCGTCAAGATGGTCAAACTCATGCTGCATAACGCGTGCTAAGAATCCTTCAACCCATTCATCGTGAGGATTTCCCTGTTCGTCAATATATTTGACATGAACGCGCGTTGGGCGGCGCACTGGTTCGTGAATGCCTGGCAGGCTCAAGCAGCCTTCTTCCATTGATTCCGTTTTGCTGTTGTCCGTTTCAATGATGTAAGGGTTGATATAGGCGTGGCGGAAGTCTTTGTATTCAGGAAAATCATCTTTCATGACATCGAGGGAAATTACCACCAAGCGGATGGCTTTGCCAATCTGTGGGGCGGCGAGTCCAACGCCGTCGGCGTGGTCCATCGTTTCAAACATGTCTTGGATGAGTTGTTGCAGTTCAGGATAATCCATGGTAATATCCTCAGCCGTTTTTCGCAACACTGGCTGTCCGTATGTGTAAATTGGTAAAATCATATTTCTTTGTTATACATATTTTCTTGGAAATAAACTGGCTGGCAAAACCGGTGTTTGGGACACGTCACAGTTTGATTTACATCATTGAACTTCCCATGTATGATTGCAGAATCAGCGTCGCACTGATTTCGTCCACCAGCGCCTTGTTTTGCCTGCGCTTTTTCCCGAGTCCAGCATCCAGCATCACTTGGTGGGCAATGGTCGATGTGAAGCGCTCATCATAGCGAACGATGGGGAGGCTGGGAATTTCGCGTTCAAACGCTTTGATGAAATTGGCAATGCGCGCTGCGTTTTCAGACGGACAGCCGTTTAGCTGTGTCGGCCAGCCAATCACGATTTTCTCAACATCTTCGCGCGCAATGTAGTCCTTCAGAAATTTCATGAGGTCTTTGGTGTCGATTGTTGTCAGACCGCCTGGAATTATTTTAAGGGGATCTGTTACAGCCAACCCTGTGCGCTTTTTACCATAATCAATTGCAAGAATTCTACCCATAGCATGCAAAGTTATTCAAAACAAATCAGATAATGTGCTTTGGCGGTAGCGATTTTTCAGTATCCCCTTATTCTCTTGTCAAAAAATCGCATTTGCCAGCGTTGTTTTGGGTGCCAGCGAGGAATGTTGCCGCCCTTTTTCTTAGTAATGGTGGAAGAATAAGTTGATCAATATTGACCTGTATTTTTGTTGGTTTTGGTATTTTCAAAAACGGCAAAAAAACAAGGTATAAGAAATAATTCCTTACTCCATAAAATTGGTCAAGTTATTTTTTTACCATTACTTAGTACACCTTCAGTTGCTTCAAAACGCTTCCATCAAGGAGTCTCAACGACAGGACACCGTCTTCGAGCGTGGCGAATGTTGACGGGTTGCCACCCTTGGGGAATGTGGGCGACCCTGTGTTGCATATAGCAGGGCCTCCGTTTTCAGAAGGATTGATGCCACACAAATGTGTATGGCCGTAGAAAAACACCTCGCAACAGCCCTTTGGAGGGAGGTTGCCTTCGTTGACGATGTGTCCGTGTGTGAGGAAGATGCGGTGTTTTCCATCGGCAACGATAGCATAGGTACTCATGATGGGGAAGGGGAGGAGCATTTGGTCGACCTCGCTGTCACAGTTGCCTCTAACGGCAACGATGTCTTTCTGGTATTTTGAAAGAATTTCAACCACTCCTGGTGCGTCAAGTCCTTCTGGCACACCGTTGCGCGGACCATAGTTCAGCAAATCGCCGAGCAATAGGAGCATGTCATAGTGTCCGTTATCGTAAAATTTCATGACCTTTTCCAAAATCGGACGTGAGCCATGTATGTCTGATAATATCAAGAATCTCATATTTTATTATAAATAGGTGTTAAAGCGTTTTTGCCTCATTTTTTTTTTCAAGCGCAAGCAGTTCGTCTCTCAGTTGTGCGGCCTCAATGAAGTCCAGTCTGGCGGCAGCCTCTTTCATCGCCTTTCTCAGTCGCTCGATGCGCTCCTCAGTCGTCTCTGACTTCTTTTTCCCGTATGCGGCAGAAAAATCCTCTGCTGCAACATGCACAGTCCTTTCTTCCGTACCGTATGGTTTGGGAGCGTTCTTTTGTTCGGCATCGTTCTGTCTCATCTGGGCCAGCTCGTTGGTCTTCACGTTCTTCTTGATGCCCTTTGGCGTGATGCCGTGTGCTTCGTTAAACTGGATTTGCTTCAGACGTCGTCGTGCCGTCTCGTCGATGGTCAGTTGCATCGAAGGCGTAATTTTTTTTGCGTACATGATGACGCGTCCGTTGATGTTTCTTGCGGCGCGTCCTGCGGTTTGTGTCAGCGAGCGATGGGAACGGAGGAAGCCTTCTTTGTCTGCGTCGAGAATGGCCACCAATGCCACCTCTGGCAGGTCAAGTCCCTCGCGAAGTAGGTTCACACCGACCAGCACATTGTAAATTCCCGCCCGCAGGTCCTCCATGATTTTGACACGCTCCAGGGTGTCAACGTCACTATGGATATAGGCTGTTGATATGCCGTTTTTAAGCAGATATTCCGTCAGTTCTTCCGCCATTCGCTTTGTCAGCGTCGTCACCAGTGTTCGCTCGTCGTTCCCAACGGCCTTTTGAATTTCGTCCATCAGATCGTCAACGGGAAAGTCCGTCGGGCGCACTTCTATTTGCGGGTCAAGCAGGCCAGTTGGGCGGATAACCTGTTCGACAACAATGCCTTCGCTTTCATTTAGTTCATAATTGTCGGGCGTTGCACTGACATAAATCACCTGCTTGGCCAATTCGCGAAATTCCTCGAATTTCAGTGGGCGGTTGTCCATGGCGGCAGGTAGGCGGAATCCGTAGTTGACCAGCGACTCCTTTCGGGAACGGTCGCCTCCATACATAGCACGGATTTGCGGAACGCTCACGTGGCTTTCATCAATGACAATTAAAAAGTCATCAGGGAAAAAGTCCAGCAGGCAGTAGGGGCGTGTTCCCGCTTCGCGCCCGTCAAAATATCGGGAGTAGTTTTCAATGCCAGAGCAGTGCCCCAGCTCTCTGATCATTTCAATGTCATAGCTGACGCGCTCTTGCAGTCTTTTAGCCTCAAGCGTTTTCCCCTCCTCTTCAAAGAGCGCCACCTGTTCCCTCAGGTCGTCTTGAATTTTTCGGATAGCCATTTCCTGTGTTTCCTTGGAAGTCAGGAATAGGTTGGCCGGGTAAACCTTATACTCCTCAAATTCCGCCAGTTTGTAACCGTTCAAGGCGTCAATTTCTTCAATGCCGTCAATCTCGTCGCCCCAGAAGGAAACGCGCAGCAGTTCGTCGGCATAAGCTAGATAAATATCCACCGTGTCACCTTTCACGCGGAAATTTCCAGCCTTTGGCGCCACGTCGTTTCGGGTATATAAACTGGAAACGAGCTTTCTCAGTAAGACGTTGGGAGATACTTGCGCTCCCACTTTCAGTTCAATCACATTCTCATAGAACGCCGAAGGGTTCCCCATACCGTAGATGCAAGATACCGATGACACCACCACAACATCCTTGCGGCCCGACAAAAGCGCGGAAGTCGCTGCCAAGCGCAGTTTGTCTATATCTTCATTGATGGCCAAGTCCTTTTCTATATAGGTATCTGTTGAAGCGATGTAGGCTTCTGGCTGGTAATAGTCGTAGTACGACACGTAATATTCAACCGCATTTTCTGGGAAGAATCCCTTAAATTCAGAATACAACTGTGCTGCCAAGGTTTTGTTGTGGCTTAAAACCAATGTCGGTTTGCCCGCATTGGCGATAACGTTGGCAATGGTGAAGGTCTTTCCAGAGCCAGTGACCCCCAAGAGCGTCTTGGCAGGAACGCCGTCTGCAATGCCTTGAGAAAGTTGCGCGATGGCCTCCGGCTGGTCTCCCATAGGGGCAAAGTCCGAATGTATTTTGAATTTATTCATCCTTGCTTAGGTGAGCGTTTTAATGAGGGTTAAGTAATTAATAGCGTTTTCCAGAAAAACGGAAATCGGGTGGTCTGGATTATTTCCTTACGTAGATTCATCCATTATAGAATACCTCCATTATACACATGAAAAGCCTCCAGTTGCCAGTCTGTGAAAAATCCTGTTGTTGGCTTGTTTGCTACATCCCAAGCGTCTGGAGGTTGTGGTTTCCCATAATGCGGCTGCGGTCAACGTGGCCCTTGATGCCGTCAATGCTTCCCTTCGACGTGTACTGCCACATAATATAGTCGCGCCCGTCCAGCAACACTGGACTCTCCGACTGATATTTTGCAATCATCCAATGATAGTGGCGGAAAAGTCCCAGGAAATGGCGGTTGTAGAAATTCTGGTAGGAATAGAGCAATGGCTTTTTGCCGTAATACTGTTCAACCTTCTTGATTAGTTCTGTCAGGTCTCTGATGAACTGCTCCTCAGAAACGTTGCCACGGTGCTCAATGTCAATGATGGGGACAAGGTCCTGCTCCGCCGGCTTGATATTTCTGACGATGTTGTTAAATTGCTCCTGCGGCGACACGCTGGCTCGGTAAAAATGATAGCTGCCAACGCTCAATCCGGCACGCCGGGCTTCAGTAAGGTTTCGCCGGTAGGTGTCGTCCACATAGTTGGCCCCTTCCGTTGCTTTGAGGTAAACGTAGGAGATGTTCGTGCTTCTAACCACGCGTTGCCAGTCAATGGTGCCTTGGTAATGCGAAACGTCAATGCCCTCTTTGTATTTCGTGTTGATATTTCCCTTATGCGTATAAAAAGGCATGCTTTGCGCAGCCAGGGCGTTGCGGTCTTGTATGGCCCGTATCGGCATGGCGTCGGGTTCAAGCATGGCGCCAATGTCTTCACGTCCATGTTTGTTGCGGTCTTTTTTTCTGCCAAAAGCGTCGTTGGGGACCAGTAAAACAGAAAATAAGAGTGTGAAAATGAATATGTTTTGTGGCTTTGTCATGTTTTCTTGGAGATTAAAGCAATGACAAATTTACTCATTTCCTGATTATTGATTGATGGAAAAACATTAATTTACGTTACGAGGTGGTTGATTTTTGTTCTGTATGTATTCTTTCTGCTTAAGTGGGGGAACTGTTGCGGAATAAGTGGGGGCGCAGAATGGCTGTGGTGTTTAAAGTTGGCATTCCGCGAACGAGGTTTTTGTTATGTATTTCTCGGTCCTTGTAATCAGTAAAAATATGATAGTACGATGAAAAAGCGAAGGCGGATGCAGCGATATCTGAAAGTTTGCAGCCCACATGGTAATTATTTTGTAAATTTGCATGCAGATAAATTAGGGCGGTGTGCGCGTTTATGCCCCACCGGAAAAAGAAATCGGAATATTCTTAATGTTGATATGAATACACGTGAAGAAAAGTTGCAGGCCTTCGGACGTCTGCTGGATGTTCTTGATGAGTTGCGCGTTAAATGTCCTTGGGACCGTAAGCAAACCAACGAGAGCCTGAGGCCAAACACCATTGAAGAGACCTATGAACTTTGTGATGCACTCATGAAGCACGATGACGCCAACATCTGTAAGGAGTTGGGCGATGTGTTGCTGCATGTCTGTTTTTATGCAAAAATCGGTTCGGAGCATGGCGCGTTCGATATGGCGGATGTGTGTAATCATCTTTGCGACAAATTGATATTCCGTCATCCCCATGTCTTTCCGCCAGAGGGACAGGCGCAGGCAGACGTCAATACGGCGCAGGCTGTGAGCGAACAATGGGAATTGCTGAAACAGAAAGAGAAAGACGGAAACAAAACGGTTTTGAGCGGTGTGCCAGACGCTTTGCCGGCGCTGATAAAAGCCTATCGCATACAAGATAAGGCACGCAACGTTGGCTTTGACTGGGAAGACCGCACGCAGGTGTGGGACAAGGTGAAGGAGGAAATTTCCGAATTTGAAGTTGAAGCGAAGCAGGGGAACCAGGATGACATGGAGAAGGAATTTGGCGATGTCATGTTCTCACTCATCAATGCGGCCAGACTGTATAAGATAAATCCAGAGAATGCTCTGGAAAAGACCAACCGTAAATTCATCCGCCGCTTCAACTATCTGGAGGCGCATACGCTTAAGCAAGGTCGTCAGCTGACAGATATGTCGCTCGCTGAAATGGACGAAATCTGGAATGAAGCCAAGAAAGCAGAGCGTGCTGAAGACGCTGGAAACCAATGAGAAGACGAATTATCACTTGAGTATAAAACAAAATGGACAATATACGATTGCAGCCCGCAGAAACTTCCAATGAGGAGCGCTTGGTTTTGCGCACGGAAGGTCTGGTGAAAAAATATGGCAAGAGAACAGTTGTCAACGGCGTGTCTTTTGATGTGAAGCAAGGAGAAATCGTTGGGCTCTTGGGGCCGAACGGCGCTGGAAAAACCACTTCTTTTTATATGACAACAGGATTGGTCGTTCCCAATGGTGGCCGCATTTTTCTCGGCGACCAGGAGATAACGAACTTTCCAGTCTACAAACGTGCCAAGGCCGGAATCGGCTATCTGGCGCAGGAGGCTTCTGTGTTCAGGAAAATGAGCGTGGAGGATAACATCGCTTCTGTGCTTGAAATGACTGGTAAATCGAAGGAGGAACAGCGCGAATCGTTGGAGAGCCTCATTAAGGAGTTCCGCTTGGAAAAGGTCAGGAAAAACTATGGCGATCGTCTTTCTGGAGGCGAACGCCGAAGAACGGAAATTGCCCGTTGTCTGGCCATCGACCCTAAATTTATTATGCTCGACGAACCGTTTGCCGGTGTGGACCCCATTGCTGTCGAGGATATCCAGTATATTGTCTGGAAACTTAAAGACCGCAACATTGGCATTCTTATCACAGACCATAACGTTGAAGAGACGCTTTGCATCACCAATCGCGCCTATCTGCTCTTTGAGGGGCGCATCCTTTTTCAGGGAACGCCAGAGGAATTGGCCGACAATCAGGTCGTCAGAGATAAGTATCTCACAAACTCGTTCAAGCTGAGAAAGAAGGATTTTCAGAAATTGAGAGAGGGCTGACAGTGAGGTGGGGCGCTTGCTCCCAGCTTTCGGGCGCTTTGGAGTGGAGAACGTGGCATCTGGATTTTTCTGAGAAAAATGGATTCAGACATCTGCCTGTCTATCCCGCAAGAATAATAGATGAAAGTAGCTTGCCGGCGAGCTCGGTAAAAAATATCATTCACAAACACACAAACAACACAAACTAAAAATGTCATTCTTACCCCTTTTAGGCTGGTGTGCGCTAACGGCCATGTCTGCCGACACAATAAGTGTCAACACGGCCCGTTGTACGCCTGCTATGGAGTTTCACGCTCCTTATCAAACAGATTCCTTGAATTTGCAGGGCAAACCATTCGACATCCAGAGCGTGATGAAGGAAAACGCTTCACTGATTGTGAAGGGCAATGACTTCAAAAGCCAGATTGTCAAAGGCACAATGTTGTCTGCTGGCTCGAAAAAGAATGTCTGCACGATGCAGGCTTTCCGTTTCGCATTGAATGCCGACCGCTTCATGAAGGTGTCGGTTTCCGTGCCCCATATGAGCAACAAACGCACCTATGTCAACGGCGAGGAAAAATCGCTTGGCGATTTGCAATTGATACCAGGACGCACAGAAATCACCATAGTCAATATGGCCAAGCCAGAGAGCCGCGACTCGTTTGTTGTCAATGTTACTGGCAAATCATTGGAAGGATTGACAGTTGGCGAAGACCAGAAGAAGCTTTACACCGTCAAACTGATGAACGAGGGCGAACACTATAGTCAGGTGTCACTTTCTCCATCTGGACAATATCTCTTGACGGGGTATTACTATATGAAGCCCGATGGTTCGGCAGTTTACCGCTCAGTGCTAACGGACCTCCATGCGGGAAAAGATATCCTTCGCAGCAGCGCTTTCTTGCGTTATAGCTGGCTGCACCACAGCGACATTCTCTATTTCACGCGCGAAACCCCCAAGGGCATCGAAATGGTGAAGTTCCATCCGAAAACTTTGACCGAGGAAGTGGTGGCTACAAATCTGCCAGCAGGAGGCTTCACGCTTTCGCCCAAGGAAGATTACGCCATTTTCTCGCGTACGATAGAGGGGCGTAATGAACTCGTTCCGGGCCTCAAGCGCATTGAAGAACCCGACGACCGCATGGGTGGCTGGCGCAATCGTAACGCCTTATACCGTTATGATTTCAAAACCCATCAGATGCAGCCGCTAACATTTGGCCAAACTTCTGTTTGGCTCAACGACATCTCTTCCGACGGCCAGCGCCTCTTGATGAGTTTCGACCGCTTTGACGCCACGAAACGTCCTTTCAATCGCCAGATGGTTGTTGAAATGGATGCCTACACGGGAAAGGTGGACACAGTTTTTTGTGATGCCACGTTCTTGAATGGTCTGAAATATTCGCCCAACGGCAAGCAGCTGCTCATCTCAGCTTCTCCGCAGGCATTCGACAATATCGGAAACGAAGTGCCTAAGGGCATGATTCCGAACGGATTCGACTATCGTCTCTACCGATACACCTTTGCCACCCAAAAAGTGGAGCCAATCTTGAAGAATTTCAAACCATCGGTCAATAGCTTCACATGGTCGTATGGCGACGGCAATATTTATTTCAAGGCCGACGATGGTTATGACATCAGTTATTTCCGTTTGAATCCGAAAACGCTCAAGGTGACCCGCTTTAAGCTCCCCGTCACTTGTTTGGGCGGCATCTCTATCGCTGAGGCTCAGAGCACTCCGCGTGCCGTGTTCTTCGGACAGACTGGCACCCGCGCTCGCGACATGTATCTCTGCACCCTCTCTTCAGAACAGCCAAAAACCAAGCAGATTGGCGACATCAGTTTTGACAAGCTCTTTGGCGACGTGGCATTGGGAAAGGTCAACGACTGGGATTTCAAATCTTCGAGAGGCGACACCATCAAGGGCTTCTATGTGCTTCCAGTCAATTTCGACAAAACGAAGAAATATCCAATGATCGTTTATTATTACGGCGGTTGCACGCCGACAACGAAGCAGTTGGAATTCCTTCCATATCCCTTCCAAGTGTTTGCCGGACAAGGCTATGTCGTTTACGTTGTGGAACCCAGCGGGGCCATCGGCTTCGGACAGGAATTTGCAGCGCGTCACGTCAACACCTGGGGACAGGGTTCAGCAGACGATATCATTGAGGGCACGAAGAAATTCGTGGAGGAACACAGTTTTGTCGATGGTAAGAAAATCGGTTGCATCGGTGCTTCTTATGGCGGCTTCATGACGCAATATCTCCAAACGCGCACCGACATTTTTGCTGCGGCCATTTCTCATGCTGGCATTTCAAACATTGCCAGCTATTGGGGTGGCGGAAACTGGGGATATTCTTACGGACAGACAGCCCAGTATGGCAGTTTCCCTTGGAACAATCCCGACCTCTACACCAAGCAGTCATCGCTCTTTAATGCCGACAAAATCCACACGCCCCTGCTCCTGCTTCATGGAACGGCCGATACAAACGTGCCAACCAACGAAAGTCAGCAGCTCTTCACGGCTTTGCGCATCCTTGGTCGCCCCGTAAGCTATGTTCAGGTGGATGGTGAAAACCACTACATTGCCAATTATGCTAAGCGTCAAGCATGGCAGAACACCATCTTTGCCTGGTTCGCTTATTGGCTGAAGGGACAGAAACTATGGTGGGAAACGCTTTATCCCGGAGACGATTTCGGAATCAAAAACAAAAAATAATGATGGGGGACGGGTGCAGGATAATCAGCAATTCTGCATCCGTTCCCTGTTATTTTTTTTGAGTGCTACCGATGAAAAATAAGCAGCAACTCTGCTTGATGATAAGTAGGTGTTCAAAATTAGTTTAGACTGGTCATCCCCTGCATGGATACTATAAAATGATTTTGAGCACCTACTTGCGGGGACGATGCTGAGGAAGAAAACAGAAGAATCAAGATTTAAGAAATATGAATATCATTGCGTTTGCCAAGAAATGGTCGTTGCCATGCTCGCTGATGGTGGGAACAGTGGTCTATCTGCTTTTCGCCAACATCTCCGTCCTTGAACCCTTCGGCGAAATTGCCGGCCCATTTGTTGCTGGCTTGATGCCCTACGTGCTGTTCACCTTGCTTTATGTGACCTTTTGCAAAATCGAAATCAGGGAGATGAAACCGCGCTTGTGGCATTTCATTCTGCAACTCATCCGCACTTCGCTCGCCGCACTCTTCGTCGCCCTCATCTGTCTTACTTCTAATGCCGATACAAAACTGGTGTTGGAGGGCGTCTTCATTTGTGTCATTTGTCCAACGGCTGCAGCCGCGCCAGTGGTGACAGAGAAGTTAGGTGGCAGTATCGGTTCGCTTACCACTTACACCATCATCGCCAATGTCTTTACCATGGTGATTATTCCCCTATTCTTTCCGATGGTTGAAAAGAGCGCCGACATCACGTTTCTCTCCGCCTTCTTGATGGTGTTTCGCAACGTGACGGTGGTGCTGGTCGTTCCCTTGCTATTGGCCTTGCTGAGTCGCAGGGTGGTGCCGGGCTTCGTAGAAAAAGTGAAGCGCCGGAAAAACCTCGCTTTCTATTTGTGGTGTATCAATCTCTCCATCGTTACGGGAGTCACCGTAAAAAATATCACCCATTCCGGAGTGGGCGGATGGCTACTGGCGCTCCTGTTGCTCCTGCCGCTTGTTGTGACCATTGCGCAGTTTGCCATCGGCAAAGCCGTGGGGCGGCCGTTTGGTGCGAGCATCAGTGCGGGACAGGCCCTTGGCCAGAAAAATACGGTGGTTGGGATTTGGCTCACGCTGACATTTTTGAATCCTTTGGCCGCAGTTGCTCCAGGCGCCTATGTGATTTGGCAAAATATGGTCAATGCCTGGCAGTTGTGGTATAAGGGAAAATATGGGAAATTAAAATATTAGGGGAAAGTTCCCAACGTTCGCACAGGTGTTTCGACAATAACGTGGACTTCTGTTTAGTTGTGCCGCCTTCGCTTTCCCCAAAAAAAAGTAGAAACGCCCCTAAGTGTCAAGAAAAAATGCTAAATTTGCCACGCAATTATAATGGGCTGTTATCTCGGCATTCTTGGTGCAGAGATTCGGTTCGTATAGATACAAGAGAATTATCAGTAAACAGACATGAATATTTCTTATAAATGGCTGAAAGAATATGTTGATTTCAGCCTTTCTCCAAACGAAGTGGCCGACGCTCTGACTAGTATAGGTCTGGAAGTTGACGGCGTTGAAGAGGTGCAGGCCATCAAGGGCGGGCTGCGCGGTTTGGTCGTTGGACATGTGCTCACTTGCGAGCCACATCCCAATTCCGATCACATGCACATCTGCTCTGTTGACCTCGGAGGGGAAGCCCCCGTACAGATTGTTTGCGGAGCACATAATGTGGCTGCCGGACAAAAGGTGATTGTGGCCACACTCGGCACAACGCTCTATGACGGAGATCAGGAATTTACTATCAAAAAATCGAAGTTGCGCGGTGTTGAAAGTCTCGGTATGATTTGTGCTGAAGACGAAATCGGTGTTGGCACCAGCCACGACGGCATCATCGTATTGCCAGAGGATACCCCTGTCGGTATGCCCGCAGCTGAATATTTCAAGCTCGAAAGCGACTATGTCATCGAAGTGGATATCACGCCAAACCGTGCGGATGCCTGCTCCCATTATGGCGTAGCCCGCGATTTCTATGCTTGGTTGCGTCGTAATGGCTATGAAACGAGCTTGCATCGTCCGGATGCCGACGGCTTCAGCGTTGACAACCACGACCTTGATATTGAAATTGAGGTGGAAAATGCAGAAGCTTGCCCACGTTATTGTGCGGTCACCATCAAGGATTGCAAGATTGGCGAGAGCCCTGAATGGTTGAAAGAAAAATTGGAGACTATTGGTTGCCGTTCGATCAACAACGTGGTTGACGTGACTAACTATATTATGTTTGCCTATGGCCAGCCGCTACACTGTTTTGACGCTGATATGATTGAGGGCAAGAAGGTGGTTGTTCGCACGATGCCGGAGGGTACGCCTTTCGTGACGCTTGATGGCGAAGAACACAAACTCTCTGAGCGCGACCTTGCCATTTGCAATGCAAAGGCTCCTATGTGTATTGCCGGCGTTTTTGGCGGCAAGGGTTCTGGCACTTATGAGACCACCAAGAACGTGCTCTTGGAAAGCGCCTATTTCCACCCAACGTGGATTCGTAAGAGCGCCCGTCGTCATGGTTTGGGCACTGATGCTTCTTTCCGTTTTGAGCGCGGCATTGATCCAGACGGACAGATTTATGCCTTGAAGCAGGCTGCTATGTTGGTTCGAGAACTGACTGGCGGACAGATTGCCATGGACATCAAAGACGTGGAGGCTCCTGGATTGACGAAGTCGTTCCTCGTTGACCTCAATTATCAATATGTTCACGACCTCGTTGGCAAGAATATTCCTGTTGACGTCATCAAGGACATTGTGACTTCGTTGGATATGAAAGTCTTGAGCGAATCTACAACGGGGTTGCGTCTGGAAATTCCTGCCTATCGTGTGGATGTTCAGCGTCCTTGTGATGTGGTTGAAGATATTCTGCGCATCTATGGCTACAATAATGTTGAAATTCCAACATCTGTCAAGTCGAGCCTGACCATTCAGGGGGACGTCGACCGTGCCAATAAGTTGCAGAACATCATCTCTGAACAGTTGATTGGTCAGGGATTCAACGAAATTCTGAACAACTCCCTCACCAAGGAGGCCTATTATAAAGAACTGACGGACGAAACAGCAGATAGTCTTGTGCGCGTGCTTAACCCGCTGAGTTCCGATCTTGGCGTTTTGCGTCAGACGCTTGTGTTCGGAGGTTTGGAAACGGTGTTGCACAATGTCAATCGCAAACAGACGAACTTGCGCCTCTTTGAGTTTGGAAATTGCTACCATTATAATGCCAGTAAGCGCAATCCTGAAAAACCACTTGCTCCTTACACGGAAGAATGTCATTTGGGCTTGTGGCTTACGGGTAAACGTGTAGAAGGTTCTTGGGCGCATCCCGATGAAAATTCAAGCGTTTATGAATTGAAGGCCAACGTGTGGGGCATTTTGCAGAGACTCGGTGTTGAGCTTCGCGAGTTTAAGGTGGCCGATGGCAAGAGCGATTTGTTCAGCAAATCTTTGGCTGTCACCGACCGCAATGGTCGCGTTTACGTGGAACTCGGTGTGTTGAAGAAAGCCCTTATGCCTGAAGTTGAGGTGGAAGTGTTTTATGCCGATATTGCTTGGACGCTCCTCATGAAGAAACTTCGTAAGGGCGACGTGAGCTTCCGCGAAATTAGCAAATATCCGGCAGTGAGCCGCGACTTGGCGTTGCTTGTTGATAGCAGTGTTGAGTTTGCCCAAATTGAGCAGATTGCTCGTGCCTCGGAGAAGAAATTGCTCAAGAGCGTCACCCTCTTTGACGTTTACGAAGGCAAGAATCTTGAGGCTGGCAAGAAGAGCTACGCCGTCAACTTCACGCTGCAGGATGAGACCAAGACGATGAACGACAAGCAGACGGATGCCGTCATGAGTAAAATCATCGCTAATCTCGAAAAGCAGCTTGGTGCCAAATTGCGCTGATTATATCTGCTCAGTACATTCAAGCATTATTATACGTAATGGTAAAAAATAACTTGAAGTCTTTTGATGGGTAAGGAATTATATCTTTATACCTTGTCAAAATTGATCAACTTATACTTTCACAATTACTTACCAGAATATACAACAAACAAAAACATAAAAACCAATGGGAAGAGCCTTTGAATATAGAAAAGCTACCAAATTAAAGCGTTGGGGTCACATGGCTAAGACGTTTACGAAAATCGGTAAGCAGATTGCCGTTGCTGTAAAAGCCGGTGGTCCGGAACCTGAGAACAACCCCGCTCTCCGTGCCATCATTGCCACGGCCAAGCGTGAGAACATGCCGAAGGACAACATTGAGCGTGCCATCAAGAACGCAATGGGTAAAGACCAGAGCGAATACAAAACAATGACTTATGAAGGCTACGGTCCTCACGGTGTTGCCATTTTCGTGGACACGCTGACCGACAATCCTACGCGAACTGTTGGCGACGTTCGTTCTGTCTTCAATAAATTCAATGGTAACTTGGGTACAATGGGTTCGTTGGCCTATCTCTTCGACCACAAGTGTGTCTTCTCTTTCAAGAAGAAAGACGGCATTGATATGGACGAAATGATTCTCGACCTCATCGACTATGGTGTGGAAGACGAATATGACGAAGATGAGGAAGAAGGTAGCATCACCATCTATGGCGATCCGAAAAGCTTCGGACAGATTCAGAGCCATTTGGAAGAAAACGGTTACGAAGTAATCGGTGCTGAATTCACCTACATTCCTAATGACCTTAAGGACGTCACTGCAGAAGAGCGCGAGAGCATCGACAAGATGGTTGAGCGTTTGGAAGAATTTGACGATGTCCAGACGGTTTATACCAACATGAAGCCGGAAGCATAAGTGCTTTCCGTTGTTTTCACGTATTCCTAAAACGGGGTTCCTTAAGGTTGCCCGCTTATAGACAAAGCCATTCTTCATTGCGAATTTATTTTTTCGTATGAAGAATGGCTTTGTGCGTATTCGGTGGCCCTTGGCTCTGGGAATGTTTTCACCGGCGAGCCTGATAGTCGGCAGGTTCCAGACGTATGGTGAAAGCCAGAGTGCCGTTGCTGGCATCGCGGTAGACGTATTCGAAATTGATTTTTTCGTCCTTGACGCGTTTCCAACTGGCATCGTTTTTGAGTTCATCCGTCAGTGTTGCTTTCACGGCCAGACGGTTTTCTTTGGCCACGGGAACAGCGTCGGCTGCCAGTGTGAAATATCTGACGTAGGTGCGTCGTTCCATGTCGTAGACAACGCTGTCAAGCGTGGTGATGTCATCAACCTGTTGTGGACAATGCTTCTTGGTGAGTTGTTCGGCCTCGTCCTTAAGGCGCTCATCAAAATTGTTGCCGCAAGCCGTCAGAAGGCTCGCAGTCATAATAAGTAATATCTTTTTCATAATCGCATAAAATAGGTAGGAGTTCGGAAAACCGCCATCGGAATTTGTTGGTCGGGGAATGTTTCCCCAAAAAATGAACTTCCGTTGTAGAGGTCTCAGTTGCGGCCGCCAGCGTTGTCTGCGCGTTGCCGTCATTGTTTTGGAAAGTTTTTTTGATGCTACCGATATGCGAAGATAACCAAAAAATCAGAAACAATCATGTTTGAAGACAGAATAGAGCAGGCCGTTGCCAATTTCAAGGCTGGCTACAATTGTTCGCAATCGGTCGTTGCAGCCTTTGCCGACCTTTATGGTTTCACTCGGGAACAGTCTCTGCGCATGGCAGCCTCTTTCGGTGGCGGCATTGGTCGCATGCGCATGACCTGTGGCGCTGCTTGTGGCATGTTTCTTTTGGCAGGACTCGAAACAGGAGCCACAGAGGGCGATGACCGTGCCGGAAAATCCGCCAACTATAAAGTGGTGCAGGCGTTGGCTGAAAAATTCAAGAATGAGAATGGATCGCTCATTTGTGCGGAATTGCTCGGCTTGAAACCCAAGGAGCAACAAGCAGAAACGGCAGAGGCTTCAGAACGCACCAGTGCATATTATGCCAAACGCCCTTGTGTCAAAATGGTTGAAACGGCAGCCCGGATTTTCGCCGCTTTTTTGGAAGAACAACGTGGGGCAGTCTAGTCTCTGACAAAGCATGAAAGGGGCGGAGAGAGGCATGGCTTCTCCCAATAAACGTCGTTTTTCTGTCCCCTGTTACCAAAATATTTTTTCTTTTGAGTGGCGCGGGAAAGAAAAGCATTTTTTGCTTGGTCGAATTATAAAGTTTGGCTAAATTTGCGTTAGACTAAAAAATCAAACCATATAAAAAACATATTTTATCATGAGAGTTATCATTGAACCGGATTACGAGAAGTTGTCACAGTGGGCAGCTGAGTATGTCATCAATAAAATCAACGCTGCGCAGCCAACAGCTGAAAAGCCTTTCGTTTTGGGTTTGCCAACAGGCTCTTCTCCTATCGGCATGTACAAGGCTTTGGTGAAGGCCAACAAGGAAGGCCGCGTCAGCTTCAAGCACGTGTTGACTTTCAATATGGACGAATACGTCGGTTTGCCTGTTGAGCATCCAGAGAGCTACCACTCATTCATGGCCACCAACCTCTTCAACCACATCGACTGCCCGAAGGAAAACATCCACATCCTCAACGGCAACGCTGAAGACCTTGAAGCAGAATGCGCTCACTACGAGCAGATGATTGAAGAAGCAGGCGGTATCGACCTCTTCATCGGTGGCATCGGTCCTGACGGCCACATCGCTTTCAACGAGCCGGGAAGCGCCCTCACTAGCCGCACTCGCCAGAAGACGTTGACAACTGACACCCGTGTTGCCAACTCACGCTTCTTCGGCGGCAATCCTGAAAACGTTCCTGCAACGGCTTTGACTGTTGGTGTAGGCACTGTTATGAGCGCCAAGGAAGTGCTTATCCTCTGCAACGGCCACAACAAGTCACGTGCGCTCCAGGCTGCCATCGAAGGCCCAGTTACTCAGATGTGGACGATTTCTGTTCTCCAAATGCATCAGCATGGCATCATCGTCTGCGACGAGGCTGCTTGCGAAGACATCAAGCATGGCACTTATAAGTACTTCAAGGACATTGAAAAGAACAACATCTAATGTTGAAAAACTTGTAATCAGCTTATATTGAATTTTTAAAAATGAGAGCCCCACAAAAGCCTCGTAGGAGGGTGCTGTGTGGCTTTCATTTTGTTTAATCCCAACACGCATCATGTCCGAAACCTACGTCGCCTTTCAAAACCCCGTCTACGTCATGATCAAACCGGCAGGCGCAAGCTGCAATTTGGCCTGCGACTATTGCTATTATCTCGAAAAGAAAAACCTTTATGCCGGGAGCAAACGCCATCTCATCACAGACGAACTTCTTGAGAAATTCACCAAAGAGTATATCGAGTTGCAGACATCCGATAGTGTGCTTTTCACGTGGCATGGCGGAGAACCAATGATGCGTCCGGTCAAATTTTATGAACGGGCGTTGGAGTTGCAGCGGAAATATGCTGGAAACAAGCATATTGATAATTGCTTTCAGACCAACGGAACTCTCATCACGGATGAATGGGCTCGCTTTTTCAAGAAAAACAATTTTCTTGTAGGTGTCTCTATCGACGGCACGCAGGACATGCACGACTGCTATCGCCGAAACCGTTTCGGAAAGGCTTCTTGGGAACAGGTGATGAGGGGCATTCGAACACTCAACCGACACGATGTCATGTGGAACGCCATGGCCGTTGTCAACGATGTCAATGTGGAGCGTCCGCTTGAGTTCTATCGCTTCTTCAAGGAAATTGGTTGCCGTTACATTCAGTTTACTCCAATCGTGGAGCGCTATTTCCGTCATCCGGATGGCCGCGTGCTTGCCTCCCCGATAGAAGGCGCCATTGCTGAAATGACGCCCTTCAGCATCACTCCGGAGGCGTGGGGACGTTTCCTTAACGCCATTTTCGACGAGTGGGTGCGCCATGATGTCGGTGAATACTTCATCCAGATTTTCGATTCCACATTGGCCAATTGGGTGGGACAGCCCCCTTCGGTGTGCTCTCTGGCGGAAACCTGCGGACATGCCACAGCCATGGAACACAACGGGGACCTTTATGTCTGTGACCATTTCGTCTTCCCCGAATTTAAGTTGGGCAACCTTAACGACACTCCGCTTAAGGATCTCACATCACAGCAGTCGTTACGCACATTTGGACAAAACAAAAAGCGGCTTCTTACGCGTCAGTGCCAGGAGTGTGAATTTCTCATGGCCTGTCATGGCGAATGTCCCAAAAACCGCTTCTCAACGTCGGCCGATGGAGAGAGGGGACATAATTACCTCTGTCAGGGATATCACGCCTTCTTCTCCCATGTTGCCCCCTATATGGACTTTATGAAATTCCAGCTCCAACATCGTCAGGCGCCCGCCAATGTGATGGCCTGGGTGGAAGAAGGAATGCCTGATTACAGGAGATAGTTTTTTTCTTCCTTATTGCAGGGCGCATTTAAGATTTGATGCCCCAAACAACAATAACTTGGCAAAGCCTTGCCCTGTGTTTATCGGTCGGCTTTGCCAAGTTGTCTTTTTTGTACAAACCTACATCAGGGCAATATTCGTGATCACGTCAGCCCCCACTTGTTTGTTGAGTAGCGATGTCAGTCGAGTGCGATTCATCATCAAGTTGGCACGCATTGCTGGAGATGTCACGCGCACGTATAGCGTCTGGTTGCGGATGAAAATCTCCTTTGTTTGTTCTGCAACGAGCTGTCCCGCCACGTCAGCCCACGACTGTATCAGTCGATATTGGTTGAGCGGCATTTCCAAGCCCGACTGACGCATAAACCGCATAATCACGTCATCGAGCAGTTCTGATTTTCTTCGTTCCATTCTTTCTCTGTTTTTCTTTTCAAGTGTACTGCATGGCTGGGCAATTGAACTAAGTAATGGTGAAAAAATTACATCTAACTCCACAAAATTGGTCAAGTTATTTTTTTACTATTACTTAGTTGGTGTTCAGGCAAATGATGCCATGAGCGTATTTGAGATTATTGCATTTGCCTTTTCCTCATGTCACTCATGCGGACCCACTGTTCCGTTTTCCACGTAAAACAACCTGTAGTCTAAATTTGAATGTGCCAGGATGAAATCGAGGTGGCTGCGGTTGGTGTCTGTAATGAAAATCTGTCCGAAATCCTCTCCACCAACGTATTCCACGATGCGTGCAACTCTTTCAGCATCCAGTTTGTCAAAGATGTCGTCCAGCAGCAGTAATGGCACACGTTTTTCTCCGTGTTGTTTGAGAAAAACATATTGTGCCAGTTTCATCGCGATGAAAAAAGTCTTGGTCTGTCCCTGAGACGCTTCTCGCTTCACTGGATAACCATTCAGTTCCAACACGAGTTCGTCCTTGTGAACGCCGTGCAGCGAATAGCCAACCAGACGTTCGCGTTCCCTCCATGAGGCCAGTTGTGGTTGCAATGCTCCGCGAAACCCGTGGGAGTCGTATTTGATTGTGACCTGCTCGCGGCTGTCTGGACACAAGCGGCTGTAGAGGCGTTGGAAGATGGGGGAAAACTCTTCGACGAAATTCCGCCGCGCGTTGAACACCACTTCCGCATCAGCTCCCATCATTTCTTCTAAAACATCCATCACTCCCCTGTCTGGTTCCTCCTCAGCTTTGAGCAGTGCATTCCTCTGTTTCAGTGTGCGTTCGTATCGGATGGCCGCATTGAGATAGGTCGCGTCATATTGCGAAATCACCATATCCATAAACCGACGGCGTTCCTCGCTTCCGCCAGTCACCAGTTGGGAATCGGCGGGCGAGAGCATCACAAGCGGAATTTTTCCCACGTGTTCTGAAATGCGCTTGTAGTCTTTGCCATCGCACTTTACGCGTTTTCTTGTGCCGCGTTTCAAACTGCAGACCACCTCGGTGGCCCCCATGCCGTCTGATTCATACTCTCCTTGAATCATGAAAAACTCCGTGTCGTGTCGCAGGTTGAACGCGTCGGATGCGCTCATTGTTCCCTTGCAGAATGAGAGGTAGTAGATGGCATCAAGCACGTTGGTTTTCCCCATGCCGTTCTTCCCGATAAATCCGTTCAGCTTTGGAGAGAACGAGAGGTCGGCCTGCGAGATATTGCGGTAATTAACGATGGAAATATTCTTAAGTTTCATGATACTTATTTGTGTACAGCATAAACGTGATGTGTGTGCAGACGGAAAAATCGTCTGTCCATATCATCTGCAAAGTTAGCATAAAGAATGAAACGTGCCAAGAATATTCGACTGAGGAGAACGCTGTATGTTTGTCCCTCTGTTGCTTTTTAGAAAAACGCCCTGCTTTTTGAACGTGGAATCCAGATTTATTGCACCGGCGTCCTGAAGTTTGTGCTTAACGAAATTGTAACTTCTCTGTAATATTCAGTAAATCCCGGTTGCCTAATTTTGCATGTGTGTAGGTGAATGGTGTCGCTTATAGGAGCATTATTCTCACATCATTCGAATGAATATGCTCCAGACCCCAGTTCAATTAAAACTGTCAGAAAATGAAAGACAAAGAGATTACATACAAAGATTATGTGCCGCGCGACGTGAGTTGGATGTTTTTCAACCGACGCATCTTGCAGGAAGCTATGAAGCCCCATGTGCCCCTTTTAGAACGCCTCGGGTTCTTAGGGATTTATTCCAATAATCTTGACGAATTTTTTCGTGTCAGGGTCGCTCTCCTAAATCGCATAGCTGAATGCGATGATAAGGAGACGCGTGAAGAGCGTCGCGAAGCCATCCAAACCCTCAAGGCTATAAGCCGACTGAACTCAAAATATTCCAAAGAGTATGAAACAGCCATTCGTCAGGTGGAAAGTGATCTCAGGGAGGAAAATATTTGTTTGGTCAACGACTGTCAACTTGATGAGGATCAGGCGGCATTTGTGCGCCGTTTCTATTATAAGCAGCTTGATGGTTATATTGCGCCTGTCTGGTTTTCTGCTTTGAAGGAACTCAACAACGAGCCCGACGATTGTATCTATCTGGCGGTCAAGATGAGAAATCAGACAGACAAGACACACCCAGAATATGCCCTTCTCCAACTTCCCGTCAACCTTGTGGGGCGTTTTGTGCAGCTTCCTTCACGTGGCAACCAGCATTTCATCATGTATATTGATGATGTCGTGCGCTGCACGCTGCCTCTCATTTTTGCTGGTCTCAATTATACCGTTTTTGAGGCCTATGCTTTCAAGTTTACAAAGGATGCCGAAATGGAAATCGACAACGACCTCCGGAATGGTCTTCTTCAGAAAATATCCAAGGGCGTGAAGAGCCGTAAGCGCGGACAGGCCATGCGTGTCATCTATGATGCCCACATGCCGAAGGATGTGCTTAAGCGTGTGCTTGGCAAACTCAATATCGACAAACTCGATACTGTGCTCGCTTCTGGGCGCTACCAGAATCATCGCGACCTTATGAAATTTCCTGATTGTGCACGCACCGACTTGAAATACCCGCAGTGGACACCCATTCTCAAGCCGGAACTCACAGGCGAGGGATCCATCCTTGAAGCCATACGCAAAAAAGACCGCTTCATTCATGTGCCTTATCACGACTTTGCTTCTTATATCCGTCTGCTTCAGGAAGCGGCCATACACAAGGAGGTGAAGAGCATCAAAACCACGCTCTATCGTCTCGCCCATGATTCAAAGGTGGTCAAGGCGCTTATCAATGCAGCCAAAAATGGTAAGGAGGTCACTGTTGTCATTGAACTTCTGGCGCGTTTTGACGAGGCGTCGAACATCAGTTGGTCGAAGAAAATGCAAGAGGTGGGCATCCATGTCATCTTTGGCGTTGAAGGACTGAAAGTGCATTCCAAACTCACTTATATCGGCATGCGCAAGGGAACTGACATCTGTGCCATAAGTACAGGTAATTTCCATGAGGGAAATGCGCGTTGCTACACCGATTGCCTCCTCTTTACAGCAAAGAAGCCCATTGTGCATGATGTGCGCAACGTGTTCAGCTTCATAGAACGGCCGTATTCGCCTGTCAGATACAAAGAACTTCTTGTGGCACCAAACGAGATGCGCAATAGGTTTATTCGTCTTATCAACGAGGAAATCAAAAACCACAACACAGGAAAGCCGGCCTATATACGCATCAAAATTAATCATATCACCGACCCTCTTATGGTCAAGAAACTTTATGAGGCGGAAGAAAACGGTGTGCCTGTGGAACTCATCGTGCGTGGCAATTGTTCTCTTGTTGCAGGACGGCCTGGAAAAGGGCAATCAATGCATGTCGTAGGTGTCATTGACCGCTATCTTGAACATGCCCGTATCTTCCAGTTCTGTGCAGCGGGAGAAGACAAAATGTTTATCGGGTCGGCCGACTGGATGCCGCGCAACCTTAACAGCCGCGTGGAGGTGGTGACTCCTGTTTATGATCCCGATATTAAACGGGAGCTTGCCACAATTATCAGTTATGCCTTGCGCGACAATATGCAGGGACGTGTTGTTGACGGCACAGACCGTAATCTTGCCTGGCAAGCGGGAGGCAGTCTGCCATTCCGCTCGCAGGAGGCGCTTTACAACCACTATCTGGAGGAAGCCAAGTCTTCCGAAAACATTTCCGCTGATACCCCTGCATAACGGGAAATGCATACTCAAACTGGTTTTTATCTTATATTGATATTATAAACTAATTCTGAACACCTGCTTAATGTCAAGAATAAACTACGCAGCCATAGACATAGGCTCCAACGCCGTTCGTTTGCTCATCAAGAGCATCAGTAGCGAAGCCGTTGGCAAACAGCAATTCAAGAAAATCCTGCTTCTGAGAATCCCCCTTCGTCTTGGACTCGACATTTTCAGCGATGGCGAACTTTCTGAGCGAAAGGCTCGCAAACTCGAACGACTCATGAAGGCCTATCGGCATCTTATGAAGATTTACGATGTGCGCTATTATCGCGCCTGTGCCACCTCTGCCATGCGTGATGCAAAAAACGGCACTGCTGTCATTCGCCAGATTGCGGAAAACTCCGGTGTCAATATCGAAATCATCAACGGCCGCGAAGAAGCACGCATCATTTATAGCAACCATCTCGAGTGTGTTGTCGATCGTCATGGTGCCTATCTCTACGTTGATGTCGGTGGCGGATCCACTGAGATTAATTTCCTTTGTGACGGCGTTTTGCAGAGTTCTGCCTCCTACAACATTGGCACACTGCGTCTTCTCACAGGAAAAGTGCGCGATGATGAATGGCAGCACATGCAATTGGACCTTGAAACCATTGCTCGCCGCGTCCCACATGTCAACATCATTGGGTCAGGCGGTAATATAAACAAAATTTATCGCATGGCATCTGTGAAAGATACCATTTCTAAGCGTCTTCCCATTGATGCGCTTCTTCGCGTTTACAACGACCTCAAGGACCTAACGACAGAGCAACGCATTGAGCGCTTTTCACTGAAGGAAGACCGTGCCGACGTCATTGTCCCGGCGGCTGAAATCTTCCTCCGTATAGCCAATCTCGTTCACGCCGAATTTATCCATGTTCCAGTCATCGGTCTTGCCGATGGCATCATTGACGAGCTTTATGAGCAGACAAATCGTAAATGACCATGTTTGTATTGGTCTGGTTTTAGCTCCCATCTGTTTTGTGCGCTGTTCGCCATGTCGTATTCTCTCAATATACCGTTGATGAAAAGGAAATAAGGAATAGGTTAAAGGGTTTTCTTTGGTCCTCTTGGTTTTCAACGGATTTTGTTGTTCTACCCCTATACTTGTCAGCGCACGCGGGTTGAGACGCATTCGCACCTGGGTCGATATTCGCTTGTGTCTGGGTCGAGATTCGGTCGTGTCTGGGACGAGATACGCTTGCACGCGGGACGGTGTGCGCCGAAAAGTATTAGCGACGGGACTGGGAGACCGGATGGTTTACCTCGTATTGATGAGAAATTGATGTAGGGAAGTTGGAAAAAATGTAGTCTTTCAATGCCTGTGAGTGTGGATTGTATTATATAAAGTTTGCGCTGTGTGTGCTATGAGGCACGGATAACTTATGTTTTATTTTGTTGTTTCTGTCTAAGCGGATGAAAAAAAGGAAACGACCATAGAGCAAGCAGTTCTACGATCGTTTCCTTCTTATGTTTTTGTTCTTGATTTTGGGCGTTGTTATTCCTTGATTCTGATGACAAGGTTACAGAGAATGGCGGTCAGTCCTCCTGTGGTGATGCCTGATGAGAAGAGGTTTTTCAACGTCGTTGGCAATTGGCTCAAGATTTCTGGTACCAATTCCACGCTCAATCCGAGGCTGAAACTCAGGGCGATGACCAATGTGGCTTTTCTGTTGATTTCCTGCGAGGCGATAATCTTGATGCCTGCAGCAGCAACGGTGCCGAACATGAGAAGCGTTGCTCCACCCAAGACGGGACCTGGCATCAGACTGAAGATTGTGCCGATGACAGGGAAGAGGCCGAGGATGATGAGCATCGCCGCAATGAAATAGCCGACGTAGCGACTGGCCACTCCCGTGAGCTGTATCATGCCGTTGTTTTGCGCGAAAATGCTGTTTGGGAAGCAGCAGAGGCAGCCTGATATCAGGGAGCCAACGCCGTCGCCCATGATGCCTCCCGACGCTCTTTTAACGAAGATGGGGCCTTCGACGGGCTGGCCAGAGATGAGGGAGTTGGCCGTGATGTCGCCGTAGGCTTCGATGGCTGTTATCATGTAGATAAGCGCGAGGCCAATGATGGCCGCGGGGTCGAATTTCAATCCGTATTTAAAGGGGTGGGGGAGGTTGAGGAGTTTGTCTCCGCTGATAGTCGAGAAGTCGATCATGCCCATCAGGTAGGCGGCGATGTAGCCGATGGCCAGTCCAATCACGATGGAACTCATTCGCAGGTATCTGTTTGAACTGCGATTGAAGATGATGATGCTGACGAGGACAAGGGCTGCAAGGCCAACAAAGCGCAGGGATCCGAAGGTGTTGTTGGCAATTGCTTCCTGGCCGCCTCCGCAGGCTGTGATGCCCACTTTTATAAGGCTCATTCCAATCAGTGTTACGACGATGCCTGAAACGAGGGGCGTGATGATGTGTTTGGTGTATTTCAACACGCGACTGATGGCTATTTCAACGCTGCTGCCGACGATGCAGGCACCGAAAACTGTTGCAAGGCCTCCTGAGAGTCCAGCCGAGATGATGGGGCCGATGAAGGAGAAACTTGTGCCTTGGATGCAGAGTAGTCCGCAGCCGACAGGACCTATGCGGCGGCATTGGATGAATGTTGAAATACCAGAAGCAATCAGTGCGGTGGAGACCAGTGTGCTTGTGGTTTCAATGTCGGCTTGCAGGGCTCCCGCAATGATGAGCGGAGGCGTGATGATGGCCACAAAAATGGCAAGCAGATGCTGCAAGGCGGCAAAAAGGGCTTCGCGAAGAGGTGGTCGGTCGTCAAGTCCGTAAATCAAACTGTTTTGGGGTATTGCGTCGGGTATAGAAGTGGCGTTCGGCGTGGTGGCGGTGGAGTTTTTTGTGTTGCCCATTTAGTCTTCTTTTATTTTGATGGTGCAATTGTCGAGACTTTCAATGATGGCCAGCGATTCCACGTGTATGCCGAGTTTTCGGAGTTCATCGCCGCCATGCTGAAATTCCTTTTCAATGAGGAATCCCATTCCAACGATTTCAGCTTCTGCTTGTTTGGCCAAATCGATGATACCTTTGGCGGCGTTGCCATTGGCCAGGAAGTCGTCGATGAAGAGAATCTTGTCGCCCTTTTTCAAATAATCGCTGCTGACACATACGCTGTAGGAGCGTTGCTTGGTGAAGGAATAGACAGAGGTGGAGAGCATATTTTCCATTGTGCTCGGCGTTTTTTTCTTTGCAAAGACAACGGGGAGCTCCAGCAGGTATCCCACCATGATGGCGGGGGCGATGCCGCTTGCTTCCACTGTGATGATTTTGTTGATGTCTGTTGAAGCAAAGCGTCTGACAAATTCAACGGCCATTGACTTCATCAGGATGGGGTCCATCTGATGATTGATGAAGTTGTCGACTTTGAGGATGCCTCCTTCGAAGCATTTCCCGTCGCGTAGGATGCGTTCTTTAAGTGCCTTCATTGTGTTTTTATGTTTTCTTGTAATGTGTTTAGAGGTGTCCTAAGTTTTTGCTTGGAAATTTGGGTGGCGCTGGTGTGCTTGTATGTTTCGGTGCGTCTGCCTGATGTGGGCAAGGAACTTTGCTGCATAGCTGTGTGCGCCTTCATTTCTCCTTCGGCGTAGCGGGGATTTTTGCGCCGGCGAGGATAAAAAACAAAAGCGATGAAAGAACTTTATTCTATCATCGCTTTTGTGGGCAAAGATGGATTCGAACCACCGAAGGCGTAAGCCAGCAGATTTACAGTCT
>ERZ1026858.121-NODE-121-length-40966-cov-338.416147_pt1 | contig 40966 bp, 62 predicted proteins | sample MGYA00380159_ERZ1026858 | MGnify/ENA primary metagenome ERZ1026858 (study PRJEB33269, sample SAMEA4719795) | human gut metagenome | biome: human-associated habitat; feature: organic feature; material: feces | place: Cameroon | collected 2013-10 ...
CTGCGTTCATCCCTGTCTGCAAGGCACAGCTGGATCTGGGCCCCGAGTGGCTGGATCGTTACATCCGCGCTATTCTGGCGGAAGCTCTGGCGAACGGTCTGGAAGAGGGCATCGTCATGGGCGACGGCAACGATCAGCCCATTGGCATGGTGCGCGATGTGAGCGACGATGTCGCCGTCATCGGCGGCAAGACCTATCCCGAGAAGGCAAAGGTCAAGGTCAACGATTTCGAGCCTGCCACGATGGGCAATCTGATCTCTATGCTGGGCAAGACTGCCAACGGCAAGGATCGTGACCCGGATGATCTGATCCTGTTGGTCAACCCGCAGGATTACTACCTGCGCGTGATGCCTGCAACCACCGTGCGTGCCCCGGATGGCACCTACCGCAACGACATTTTCCCTGTTCCTCTGACCGTCATCAAGACCGCTGCGCTGCCGCGTGGTCAGGCTGTGTTCGGTATCGGCCATCTGTACTTTGCACCGGTCGGCATGAACAAGAACGGCCGCATCGAATACAGCGACGATTACCACTTCGTCGAGGACGAGCGCGTTTACCTGATCAAGCTGTACGCCAACGGTTTCCCGGTGGACAACAATGCCTTCCTGAATCTGGACATTACCGGCCTGCAGCCCATGACCTACCGCGTGACTACCGTTCCCGCGCCTGCCGCATCCAATGATGCAACTCTGAGCGCCCTGAAGCTGGGCAGTCTGAATCTGACCCCGGGCTTCACCTCCAGCAATGTGACCTATACGGCTACTACCTCTGCGGCCTCCAACACCATCACCGCAACCCCCGCTAACGCTGGCGCTAAGGTCAAAGTGGAAGTGGGCGGCAAGGAGATCGAGAACGGCAAGCCTGCGACCTGGAGCGAGGGCAGCAATACTGTGACCATTACCGTGACCGCTGCAGACGGTGAGACCGCCAAGACCTACACCGTCACGGTCACCAAGTCCTGATCATGACCAGCAAGTGGGACGAGCAGCGGGGAACGCTGCTGCCGGATATCAAAAACTATCTTGATATCACATGGTCGGATGATGCACTGGATAAAAAAATCTGGGACATCACAGTAGCCGGTATGCTCTATCTGGATAGCAAGATCGGCACAGCGCAGGACTACACGCAGCCCGGGCTTGCCCGTGCGCTGCTGATGGACTATGTGCGCTACACCCGCGACGGCGCAGCGGATATTTTCGAGCATAATTATCTGCACCTGCTGCTGGCGGCGAGAAACGAAAGGCTGGTGACTAGTTTTGCAGAGAACGCGCAAAAGCCCGACCCGCCCTGACACAGAGATCAGCCAGACCTTTAACAGCGGGGTCGTGCAGATATTTTCCACCCGGGACGCTGCACCGGTCGGTCACTCCCCTGTTGTGGAGTGCACCGCAAAGTGCACCCTGCGGTACGAGGAGCAGCGCCTTGGCATCAACCGGCTTTATTTGAGCCGCCAGAATCAGGCGGAGATCGTCCGGGTGATCCGCGTACCGGCACCCCAGAGCATCGCTATTTCCAGCCAGGACGAAGCACAGACTGAGGACGGCAGGCACTACCGCATCGACACGGTACAGGCCGTCCGAAGCTGGCCGCCTGCGCTGGATCTGGCGTTGCGTGCCGTGGAGCATGACTATGACAACAGCTTACAGGAGGGCACCGAGGATGACATGGTATAAGTGCATCATTGCTGCCCACACAGCTGTTACAGACCATGTAAGCCACGGCGGGCGGATGAAGTCCAAACGGTATTTCGTCTGGCAGGAAGAAGCACCGGATGACCTCATTGCGGACGGAAAACACATCGAACGTGCCATGATCGGCACGACAGACCTGTTTACCTCGATAGAGTTCGACCCGTGGTGCGAAGCGCTGGAAAAAGCGTTTGACGCTTCCGAGCATATCACATGGGAAAAACTTCAGCCCATGTATGAAGCTGATACAAAAATCTGGCATTACCGCTGGCGGTGGGAGGTGTTCGGCTGTGGCTAGAATCGAAGCAAAAGGGCTGGATGCTTACATGAAAGAGCTTCAGAAGCTGAACCAAAGCACCGATGATGTATGCAAAGCTGGCGTTTATGCCGGTGCAAAAGTCATGGGTGACAAAATCAAAGCTGCCGTTGACACGATTCCGATTCACAGCCTGCCGTCCGGGCAGGAGCAGTATTATGCCCACCCCAATGGACCGCCCATGAACGGATTAAGCCAGCAGCAGGCTGATGACCTGAAAAAAGGGTTCGGCATTGCAAAATTCAGCCATGAAAACTATGCGTGGAACACAAAGCTTGGCTTCAACGGATACAACAGCATCCAGACCAAAGGGCATCCGAAAGGACAGCCGAATGCGCTGATTGCCCGCTGCGTAGAAGGCGGCACAAGCGTGTGGGTGGCAACTCCGTTTGTTGCTCCTTCCGTCCGAAAAGGACGAAAAGAAACGGAAGCCGCCATGGGGCAGGCTGTTGAAAAAAAGATAAAAGAAACGATCGACAAATAACCTGCGCAGGGTGTCCACAGTGGACACCCTGCTTTTTTGTATGAAAGGAGAAAACACATGGTAACTACTGGTTTTTCCAATGTGCATATTGCTACTTACGCTTCCGATGGCGGCACCGTGACTTACAGCGGCGTGCGCAAGCTTGGGCGCTCGGTGAGCATGAGCACCGATATTTCTACCAGTGATGACAACAAATTTTACGCCGATGACCGGCTGGCGGAAACCGAGACCGGCTCTGCCTTCACCGATGGCAGCGGCACCTGCACCGTGGACGGCCTGACCGCAGAGGAAGAAGCCTTCATCATGGGCCTGAAAGCCGGCAACTCCGTAACGCCGGACGAGGGCACCGCAGTGGAGACCTACGAGTACGGCGCATCTATGGAGCCGCCTTATCTGGGACTGGGCGCAGTCAAGAAGGTGCAGAAGGACGGCAAGAGTATGTGGAAGGCAATCGTCCTGTGCAAGATCCGCTTCAAGGTGCCCAAGGACGATGCCGAGACGCAGGGTGAGCAGATCGACTGGCAGACCCAAGATCTGGACTTCAGCATCATGCGCGATGACAGCGCCATGAACCGGTGGAAGATCATCCCCAAGAAGGAGTTTGACACCGAAGCAGCGGCGGTTGCGTTCATCAAGAAGGCACTGGGAGGTGCAGCATGATCGAGGACAAGTACATCGTATTCGCGCACGTCAAGGATGATGAATACCCCATGTGCATGACCATCAAGGCACTTTCCGTGCTGGAGGGCACTTACGGTTCTGTGGACAATATCTTTGGCGTTGCCAAGGAAGCCGCAAAAACCGGCCGCGTTGCCGACCTTGCAAAGGCGGCACTGACCATTGCGCCTGTGCTTGCGGATGCAGGCCGGGACTATGTGCGGGAGATGGCGGCAACATCCAACGACAAGGAGTTTCAGGACATGGCGCAGAGCCTGCCGGACTTCCCTGCTGCTGCGGAGCTTGAAAAGAGCATGACGTGGGCAGATTGCCGCGCACTGTGGAACGACTGCGTTACCGCAATTGCGCGCGGCTCCGGCCGCGAGGTGGAAGCTGAACCGGACAACAGCGCAAAAAACGCGGAAAGCGCCATGTGATACAGCTTAACAGAACGTGGTTTCTGTTTTACGGCCGCAAACTGGGCATGAATGAGCATCAGGTGCATTCGTGCCCGGTGGGCCGTATGTTGGATTATATGGCGTGTATGCAGATAGAAAACGGCGCAAACCAGAAGCTCTACGCCACCGTGGACGATCTGGAAAAAATACGGTAAGGAGGTGAGAACGCATGGCAAAAACGGATATTGGCCCCAAAATAAGCGTTGAGGGCGAAAAAGAATACCGGCAGCAGATGCAAAACATCATTGCCCGGCAGAAAGAGTATGCCGCTGAGCTGAAGTCTACCACGGCATCTATGGACGAGAACACCTCCGCAGAACAGCGCGCATCCTCGGTGGCGGCGGTGCTGCGCAAGCAGATCGCTGCACAGACGGATGCTTTGAACGCCCAGAAGGGTATGCTGCTGCAGGCCACTGAAAAATATGGCAGCGCCAGCACACAGGCATCAGCTTACCGGACTGCGGTCTATAAGACGAATGCGGAGCTGGAAACCTTAAAAAGCCGCCTGCGTGATGCAGAAAACGGCCTTGGGGAGTTTGCTTCTAAAGCCGATAATGCAAAGGGAAGCTTAGAAGGCCTTACAAACACAGATGCCGGTAGCGGTATGTTTGACGGGCTACAATCGGCAGTAACAAAGGGAAGCATTGCGGCCAACCTCTTCAGCAAGGTCTCGAGCACGATAATTGCAGCCGGAAAGCAGGTCGTGTCGACCGGTGTGCAATACAATGCGCAGCTGGAACAGTACCAGACCGCACTGACCAATATGCTGGGCAGCGAAGCGGAAGCCGTTGCTCTTTTGGATGAGATCAAACAGGACGCTGCCAAAACACCGTTTGATACTGCCGGTTTGGTAAAAGCAAACGAATTGCTTATTTCTACCGGCATAGATGCCGAAAGTTCCCGCAGAACCATTCTTGCATTGGGTGATGCAGTTTCTGCTACCGGCGGCGGCAATGAAGAGTTGAGCCGCATGGCGCAAAACTTGCAGCAGATCCAGAATGCGGGCAAGGCGACCAGCGCGGATATCAAGCAGTTTGCTTATGCCGGTATTGACGTTTACGGCATACTTGCGGACTATACCGGAAAGACTGCCGAAGAAGTGCAAAATATGACGGTCACTTATGACTTGCTGTCTAATGCGCTTATTTCGGCGGCTGACGAGGGCGGCCGCTATTTTAACTCCATGAGCACCCAAAGCGAGACGCTGAATGGTCAGTGGAGCACGCTAAAAGATAACGCCACGCAGCTTGCTGGTCTTATGACAGGTGACCTAACCGACGGAGTAAAGACCGTAATCGGACACATGAATGACCTTACTGTTGCCGCGTCAGAAGCGTATGACACGGGTGGATGGTTTGGTCTGGCAGATGCAATTGCCTCTAACATCCCAATAGTTTCGGAACTTAAAACCGGGTTTGAGAATGCTACAACTGCCGCGATCAATTTTTTGGATCGTGCCAGTTATGCGCTGAACAAAGGCCTTAGCAAAGATGCTTACGCCGGATACAACAGCTACGAGGATTACCAAAAAGACCAGGAGAAAAAATCAAAGCAGACTGAAGCGTATCGACAAAGCGAAAGAGAACGACGTCAAAAGCTTCATGAAAAACGAGTTCAGCAAGCAAAAGCAGAAGCCGCATCGAATTATGTCACTCCTGCTTACAACAATTCCAGCAGCAGCAGCGGCTCTGGCAAAAAAAAGACTACCGCAAAAACCGCTCAGGACACCAAAAAGCTGGCAAAATCCGTTACCAACACCTCCAAGCAGCTTTTGCAGGGCACAAAAAACATTGTGGGCGCGATCAGCCGCACGGTGGAAACCGCGGACAATACTTACAAAGTATATGATGGTACGACCAAGAAGCTGAAGGGCACCACGACCCAAACTGTCCAGACTATCACGGACAGCTGGACGGAAATGGTGGACGGCGTTGAAACGCAGTTCAAGCGGGTGCAGACCCTGACGGACGGCGTTGTGACCTCTGAAAAGGTGACAAGTTCCCTTGCAGACGAGGTTGCTAAAAAGTCCGTCCATACCCGTGCGGAGACCCTGACGGCAGCGCAGGCGGAGATAGACGAAGCTATTGGCTACGTCAGCCGAACTGCCCAGACCTCTACTGAAACCAAGAAAGTGCTTAACGCAGAGACCGGCGAGCTGGAGGATACCGTTGTATCTGCCACAAAGGTCGTTACAGACTGCTATAAGCGCATTGTGGAAGGCCAGGAACAGACCGTAGAGCGCACCACTACTTACACCAACGGCATTGTAACGGATGTCAACGAAAAGGTTACCGACCTGAACACCAGCATCAAATACACTGAGGGCGCTCTGGGCGGCTTCTCTAAGTTCGTGCTGGATCTGGATACTAAGCTGGGCGGGCTGGAAAAGGTTGCAAGCAACCTGACAAAAAGCCCTCTGGGGCAGTGGTTCAGCGATTTGGCGCAGGGCTACCGCGCAAGTGACAGTTTCTGGGAGAACATCGACGTCCCGGGAACGCTTATCAGTGGTCTGACCGGTGCTGCACAGGGTTTTCAGCTGACCGGAAACTGGGCGGGCGCACTTGCCGGTGGAATATTTGGCATCGCGGGAAAATTGCTCGGAACGTCCATCAGCACTGAAGCCGGAAGCTGGGGCGCAGATCTTGTATCTGGACTTGCCAGCGGAATTACAAGCGGTGGCGGGATCATTGCAAAAGCGGTCTCGTGGATCGGTGGCATTATAAGTAACTTTTTACATTTTTCGCGGCCGGACGAAGGACCTTTGCGGGAATACGAAAAGTGGATGCCGGATATGATCCAAGGCATGGCGGACGGCATCCGCGACAACGCTTACCTGCTGCAGGAAGCTGCCGCAGACCTTGGCGGAAAGCTGAAAATGCAGCTGCAGTACGATGTGGGCAGTGCAAACGGCTTTGCGCAGGTGGCTACCAACTCCCGCACGGTGAGCATGGGCGGCATCAACGTCAATGTGTACCCGTCTGAGGGCATGGACGAGGAGCGTTTTGCTCAGTACACCATTACACGACTTACACAGATGATCAACGAGGAGGCAGCAGCCAGTGGAGAAGTACCTGTATTTTAACGGGCACAGCAGCACCGAGTACTGCTGCCATATCGAACACAAACCCAGCATCCCGACCCCAAACCGAAAGTATGAGGAGTACGAGGTTGCAGGCCGGAACGGCAAGTTGCATGGGGATCAGGGGCAGTACGAAAATATCACGGTATCGTATCAGCTGTATTTCCACGGCAGGAACCCTACCCCGGAGCAGCTGCGCAGCATCAAGGCGTGGCTATGCGGTACACCGGGTGCATATCCCCTCTCGGACGGATACGACCCGGAGTATTTTTATCGCGGCATTGCAAAGATGGGCGATACCAGCAATATTCTGGACAAATACGGTCGATTCACGGTGGAGTTTGACTGTGACCCCCGGCATTTTTTGCGCTCCGGGCAGGAGCTGCAGGAGATGACAAACGGTCAGGTGCTGCTGAACCCGCTGGATCAGGTGGCACTCCCCTATTTTGAAGTGACTGGAAACGGACAAGAGGGCGAGCTGCTGATAAACGGAAAAGCATTTGGCATGAAGCCGCCCGCCGATAAAACCGTGTGCTGCGATGCAGAAACGTGGAACGCATGGCTAGAGGACAGCACCAATGCAAACCCGGTGACCGGCGGCATCTGGCCGGAGCTGGCAGCGGGTGAAAACCTTATCCAGTGGAGCGGCGGCATTCAGACCGTGAAAATCATGCCAAGGTGGTGGACGTTATGAAACCTGTTTTACATGATGAAACTGTGCTTTCAGCAGAAAACTACGGCTTTGGAACGCTTTCAGATGCGATGGAGTGCACTGTCAGCTGCGAGGAAAACGGAACGTATGACCTGACCTTACAGTACCCGGTGACCGGCATCCACGCGGAAGAGCTTTTGGAGCGCCGCATCATCAGCGCACGGCCTTCCAGCTACGAAAACCGGCAGCTGTTCCGCATTTACCGCATCAGCCGCCCGATGAATGGACGGTTTCAGGTTTCGGCGCACCATATCTCGTATGACCTTGGCGGTTGCATTGTAAAGCCGTTCTCTGCAAAAACGCTTAAAGAGACGATCCAGAAACTGAATGAAAACATTGTGGGGGACTGCAAGTTTGAGATTTCGGCAGGATATGACAGCGAAAAAGCCTTTTCTATTACAAAGCCCGTGACGGTGCGGGCTGCGATGCTCTCCAACAACGGCAGCAGCATTGCAGACACTTACCTTGGCTACTGGGAGTTTGACGGCCTGAAGTGCACGCTGCGGCTAAAGGAAGAGGTAAACCGGGGCGCTGTTATTGCATACGGCCTGAATCTGGTGGACGCCACGCAGGAAAAAAACATCGACAGCGTATACACGCACGTCTATCCGTACTGGGCAAACGCGCAAAAGGGCAAGTTTTACGCGCTGGACCCGATAAAGGCGTCTGAAATCGATGGATACCAGAAAATCTACCCACTGGACTTGACCAGCTACTTCCAGAAAGCCCCTTCTGACGCCAGTATGCGGAAAGCGACTGCTGATTTTTTGTCCAAGAACCAGATCGGCAAGATAGAGCCCAGTCTGACCGTAAGCTATGTGCAGCTGGAAAAGACCGTGGAGTACAAAGACCAGAAGAACAAGATTATCCTGCGCGGCGATACGGTGGAGGTGCGTTATCTGCGCCTTGGCGTGAATGCGCTGGCAAGAGTGACAAAGACGGATTATGACGTGGTGCACGACCGGTATGCTTCGATCCATGTCGGCAAGGCAAGCGAAAAGCTTGCAAGAACTACCGTAAAAGACCGCAACCGCATGAGCACCACAAACGACCGCGCTGTGGATGCAAGCCGTGTGGCCACAGATTACATTGGAGAAACGGACGATGGCGGCATTCAGTTCGGGCCCGGAAGCTTTAATTACGCGATAAACGAAAAAGGACTGGAATTTCATGGAATCAAAAACCAAAAAGCAATTCGGACACTTCGGAACGCTGAAACAAAAGAGCCTCTTAAATTTTTTGAAGAGCAAACGTACAAAATCGATCTGACTGGATATTCTGCTATTTTGATTACCTATGAGAGTACAAAAGGAACTACATGGTTTGCAGGTGGCGGAAGCGGCGGCACCGTGTCCACCGTTATTCCGATAAACGGGCAGCCTTATTCCCTGATGTATGCTTGGAATACGCCGCACTTTCGGAACGTAACAGTTTATCAAGACAAAATTGTATTTGGACCCGGAAAAGAGCGGACTTCTCGCTACAGCCCTCTTACGGGTGTAGTGTGGACCAGTATGGACTTGGAGACCCCTACATCGGATGGGTGGGTCACAAATAACAATGTGTGCGTACCACAGGAAATTTTCGGTTTTTTGTAAGGGGGAGCTATTGTGAAAAAAGATGGTTACTTATACCAGTGCACCGTGTGCCCGGACGGGCGCATCAAAAACGGTGGCTGGACGCTGAAAAGCGTTATCCCCAAAACGCTGCCGCCGGATCAGATGCTTTTTGAGGATTTTCCAGCCAACAGCAACGGCGGCAACGACTATATCTGGGACGGTCAGAAGTTAACTTTTGACCCGCTGCCGGAGGAAAGCGAGGAAACAAATGCAGAAAATCAGGATTGACTTTGACAATCCCGGTCTGCCGCAGCACATTAGCGCGGTGGAAAACGACAGCCAGAGCCGGTTCTTTCAGGCGACGCTGTACGAAAACGGCAAGGCGTATACTGCGCCTGCAGGGGCGAGCTACAGCATCATGTACCGCGGCTTCGGCCCCCAGAATCAGGGCTGGTACGACACCATCAACGACGGTGCAGACAAGCGGGCAGCGTGCAAGGTATCGGGCAACGTTGTCACTTGCGAGATCGCGCGTCAGGCACTGCAGGTGCCGGGCCATGTGAGCATCGTGCTCTGCGTGACGACCGGAAAAGGCTATATGCTCAAGAGCTGGCCTATCGAGTGCGACTGCAAAAACGACCGCTACGACAGCACTGCAGAGATCCAGAGCTTTTTTTATATCACGCAGGTCTCTAATGAGGACTGGAATCGGGCAATTCAGGCGTTGGAAGAACTCAAAAATACCATCGACCCCACCCTCTCCCTATCCGGCAAGGCTGCGGATGCGAAGGTTACGGGAGATAAGATTGGTGAGATAAAGGAAGATATAGATAATATACAACATGGGTTGTCTATAAATCATACACAGACAAAAACAGAAAATTTTAGTGTCGAATTACTGAAGGGGAAAAAATATTCTATTTCCATGTTTGGTACTGGTGGGGCGTCATTATATTTAAGCCCATTAAAAAGTTATTCTAGTGATGGAGCTGTGCAGCTTTTTAATAATGTTAAAAGTGATTCCAAAAATCATATCTTTGAAGCTGATAAAGATTATTTTTCGGCAAGGTTATATCAAGAATCGACAGCAGAATACAGAATTGAAATAAGAGAAGTGTCGCAGCAAAAAGCAAGCTGCGAAATCTTGTCGCCAACTACCCTAACAAATGCAACGCTTAATGGTGATACGATTGACGTTGTAGATAGCAACATAGGTGTAAGCACCCCGATTTACAAAGAAAAAACTTTATATCTGGTTAGTTTTCCATCAACCATTAAAGCGATGTATAATATCAGAGAAAAAGAATCGGTTGAAAACAGAGTTACAATCGAAACATCGTCTCCGTTTTTGGTAAAAAACGATAGTGAATTTCGCGTTACATTTTTTAGAACCGATGGCAAATCATTAACTAAAGCGTCTCCGTGGTTTGATACTATAATCAATATTTATAAAGTCCCAATGGCTGAAAGTTATGACATTACGATTGCAAAAAAAGACACTGAATATGAGGACACAGCATCTATCGTAGTTGATGATAGTAATGCAACGCATATCATAGCAGGGTTGTTTGGGGCGTATCATAGTATTAAGGCACTTGTATATCCGGGAAATTATAAGCTAAATGACCTCTATGCTATTACTGATAAGTGTCACACGGTGTTGCCATTCTGCAATTATAATATCAATGGAGGCTCAAAAGAAAGACGTTTAATCGTGGTTGATGGATTATTTGCAAATTCACCACAAGTAGAAAATTCTGTAAACTTTATTATCACAGAATCGTTGCATAATAAATTTGCATTTGGATTAAACAATTTTGTGATTGGCGGAAATTATGATTATGGGTCAAAAGTACAGAGATTAAGTACATCTGTTAATATCAAAAATATAAATATTATAGGTTATAAGTATAATAAGCCGGTTACATACATTGATACAACAAGATGCTTATCTACTTATATGGAGTCCGTAAATGTCCGGTCGTGGAGTGAACATCTTGTAGATTATGCTCCTTTCGACGAAACTCCGAATTCAGAATGCTGCGGAATCCGAGTAGGAAGAGGTAGCAATTATGGAATCGGAAATGGACTAAAGCATCTGAATGTTTGGTATTGCGGTAAGGGAATTGCTTGTAATGGTGAGCATTTTGTTTTTGAAGATGTAAAAACGCACCATTGCTATATCGGGTGGTATTTCGGAGATAGGGCTACAGTTGGAAACTTTGAACATTCAAATATTATGATTGGGTGCTCGATTGAAAGCTGTTATAGGCTAATGGTTTTATCTAAACAAGGAGAAACAGTGGAACAAGATTTTGTTAAAGATTCTAGCAACAATAAGTTTCGTTCCACATTAGATGTGATTGGGCTGAGCGTAGAAAACACATGGCTAATCCCCACAAATGAACGCACAAGTGAAACTGGGGATACATCTAAAACACTCCCAATCTTGGAAATCCTACGCGGAGCATATCGTGGAAAAATGGATTTGGAATTAGGGTCAAATCCGTTCGCTGATGGCTCTGGAAAAAAGTTCTTATGGATTGCTTGGGCTGCAAATGGGGTAAATATGAGCAACTATATTGACTTTTCTGCAATTAACTAAAGATGGTTTTATTTGACTATTCACCGACATAAAAAGAAAGGACTGATATCATGCTCCCTATCATGGACGTTTCCCGCTGGCAGGGTAACATCGACTGGGACAAGGTCAAGGCAAGCGGTCTTGTCTCCGGCGTGATGCTGCGGGCGCTGGGCAACAGCGCGAAAGACGCGCCCAGCAAGCCGTACATCGACCCCACCTTTGAGCGCAATTACCGCGAATGCCAGCGGCTGGGCATCCCCTGTGGCGTGTACTACTACTGCAAGGCGGTCAACACGGCAGAAGCAGACGCAGAGCTTGCCCTGCTGCGCAAGGTGCTGACCGGCAAGACGGTGCAGCTGCCGGTGGCGGTTGACATTGAGGACAAATATGTGCAAGCACCGCTCGACAAGCAGACCATGACGGACATTGCCGCCCATGCGCTGGGCACTGTGGAGCGCTGGGGGTTTTACGCCATGCTGTACACCGGGCTTTACTTTGGCCGTGATAACCTGTACATGACCGGCGCTGCGCTGAAGCCTTATGACGTGTGGCTTGCGGCCTACCGCAGCAAGAAGCCTGAACCGGGCTGGCCGTTCGGTTTGTGGCAGTACACCAGCAAGGGCAAGATTCCCGGCGTTGTGGACGCGATACCGGGCAAGATTTCTGGCGTGGACTTGTCTGTGCCCTACAAGGACTATGCCAAAATTATCGCAAAGAAGGGTTTGACCCGTCTTCGGGAGGGCAAATGACCGAAAAAGAAGCTTTGCTGTGGGTGCTGGGCATCTTGGGCAGCCTGTGCGCCGCTGCGATCACCATCGACAAGGTGCTGGAAATCATCCATAAGTACATCAAAAAGGCACAGGAGCCGGACAACGCGCAGAACAAGCGGCTGGATGAGCTGGACAAGCGCGTCGGCACCTTGGAACAGGGTCAGCTCCAGCATACACAAGCCCTTGCAAGAGACCTCCGGCGATTTGACGGCATTGACGAAGAAATGCGACTTGTCCTCGTTGGCGTGCAGAACCTTTTGGATGCGCAACTATCCGGCAACAATCGGGAAAGTATGCTAAAAAGCAAGACCGACATTAACAATTACCTGCTGAAAGGAGTAACCAATCATGGAAGCAATCCTTAACACCATTCTTACCCCGCTGCCCGCGTGGCTGGCGCTGGTGCTCATCGTTGTGGGCGCTGTTTCGCTTGTTCTGGGGCTTATCCGTCTGGGCTACGGCGCAGCGGTCAAGACGCTGGTGCTTGACCTGATCGACCAGGCAGAGCGCGAGATTCAGGGCACCAAGCGCGGCGCAGAGCGCAAGGCGTGGTGCGTAAAGATGCTGCGCCACTATCTGGACAACAGCCGGTGGGGCAGGCTGGTCAGCTGGGCAATCACGGAAGAGACCATGAGCAAGGTCATTCAGTTTTTCTTTGACCGCGCAAGAGCAGCCCTGCAAAAGCAGTAAGGAACGCACCGTGGAAATAAAAAACTTTTTGGTTGCAGAATTTATTTCTATTTTTGCACAGCTTTTGCTATTTACGCCCTTCTTTTTTATATGGAAAAGCGATTGCAAATCTATTGGAAAAGAAAATCTTGCGGTTCCCCTCAAAACCAGGTTTTTATACTGGTGCATTTTCTTTCCATTCTGGGCTATCCCGCTTATTTCTCGCTGAAAGGAGTATATCATGGCAAGCACTACATACCGTCATCTCGGTGACGTCACCGAGATGTTCGCCGCACAAGAGCAATTTCGGCACATCACGAAAATGGTTGAGTTATGCAAAATCTGCGTATTCGATTTGAAATATTGGTTAAAATCGGCCATTTTCACAAATGAGTTCAACTTTTCAAGCCCGAAAAGTTCAATTCATCACCATTTTGCCGTCATTTGCAATATAGTGCGCAACGCCGGACAGCTGCCGCAGCCTTTTTGGCTCGGTTCTGCCCGTGGCGGCGGCTCGCGTAGTGCTGCCCGCTGCGCTGCAAGGACTTGACCGACAGAGGATGATCGCCGCAATCAAAACCGCACCGCTTGGGAGGGTAGACCGTAAGATAGCCTTACTGCGGTACGTTGAGCGGCTCCCGCTGCCGGACATTGCAGCACGGACACATTACAGCCGGACGGCGATAGGCTACCGGCTGAAAGGCATTGAAAAAATTTTCGAGTAAAGCAAACCCCCGGTGTCCACTGTGGACATCGGGGGTTTCGTTGTTTATGCGCAAAACTCTTTTTGCATTGCTTCGCCCATTGCTTGCATGAGGATCGGGTTTTGATTTAAGGTATCTTTCAGCACCTTCATAACGACTGCCCGCTTTTCTTCATTGGAAAGGTTCTCGAACTCATCACCAAACATTTTTTTGCAAACCAAAAGTGCGCCCTTCAGAAAGTCCATCGTTTCCATTCTTATTTCCTCCATTGTTTTGTTTCCCTTGCTGTGATTATAGTATAGCACTGTTTACAGTGTATGTAAATTGGCATTTTCGACAATGTTTATAGTGCCATATTGTGCATATTTGGCATTGTAAACAGTGCTGTTTTTTGCTATACTAATGCAAATGAAACGGGAGGTATTTTTATGATTTCTGAAAAGAAAAAGGCATCCAATGCCAAATGGGACAAAGAAAACATGACAAGCTTGGCCTGCCGCGTAAAAAAGGACTACGCGGAAAAGTTTAAGGCAGCGTGCGCAGAGACCGGAACTACCCCAAATGCCGTATTAAAGCAGGCAGTCGAAGAATTTTTGCAGGCACATACAAAATAGCAGCTCAAACCCAAGCGCTCATGCGGCTTTGTGCCGTGTGGGCGCTTTTTCTTTTTGTCCTTCGTTGTACCTTCGTTGTCCTTCGTTTTTTGCCGATGTGGTACACTGGTCACATCAGGAGGAATGCATTATGAGCTATTATCCAACACCCGGAGCGCCCTACGTTCCGCAGCAGCCTGTCAATCCTTATGGCGGCATGGGCACAGTTGGGCTTACCACTCCCCTGCCAAATGCACAGATGCAACAGGCGCAGCCGCAGCGTCCGCAGCCGATGAATTGGCAGCAGCCTGTTCAGCAGTCGGCACAAGACGGCGGCTGGCTGCTTGGCAGACCTGTTTCCAGCAGGGAGGAGTTTTTGGCGATACCGTCAGACCTGTACGGCAAATGGACATATTGCCCGGACTTGCGCAGTGGCGTGATCTATTGCAAGCGTCTGAATCCAAACACTTGTGAATCTGACGTGTTGGAGTTTTACAGCCCGGAAGCATGGCGGCAGATGCAAGCACAACAGTCACAGCAAACCGCTGCACCGACACAGCAGTATGTGCCTATTGAGCAGTACAATGCCCTTGTGCATCGGCTGGATGAACTGGAAAAATGGCAGAAGAGCTTTTCTAAGCCCGCTGCCACAGCGAAGAAAGGAGAATAAGCGATGCCCTCTCCGTTTGATATGATTACTCACAGCCCTATCATGCAGCTTGCAAATCTGGCTCGCGCCGGGCAAAACCCGATGGGGCTTATCCAGCAGTTGGGTGGGCAGAGCGCACCCATCATGCAGGGCTTGAACCTGATTCAGGGCAAAAACGAAGCACAGCTCCGAACGATGGCGCAGAACCTTGCCAAAGAGCGTGGCATCGACCTGAACCAGCTGGCAAGCGTTCTGAACCTGACGCTGCCCCGATAACGCATCCCTCTAAGCGAAACGCTTCTCAGTTTTGCGGACTTGACAAAAACCGCTTTTGTTTGGCTTCGCCCATCGCATACGGCGGTGGGATAGCATAACGCAAAACTGAAAGGAGTTTTGTTATGGACGATTTTGCAACTGGCTATCTGGCTGGGCAGGACGGCGGCAATAACAACAGCGGATTCTTCGGCAACGAAGGTCTGTGGGCGGTTATCATCCTCGCCATCATCTTCGGCTGGGGCACGAACGGCTATGGCCGGAACGGCGGCGACAACGGCATGAACGCCTACATCCCTTATCTGGTTGGCACTGGCGCAACCGGTCAGGGCGGTGCAGACACTCGCGCGGCTCTGTCTGAGGGCTTCTACCAGCAGGATACCTCCCGCTCTCTGGCGGGCATCCAGAGCGGTATCTGCTCTCTGGGCTATGACCAGCTGGCGCAGATTAATGGCATCAACGCCAACATTGCGAACGGCTTTGCTGGTGTGAACAGCGCCATCTGTCAGCTTGGCTACCAGAACGCACAGCTGGTAAACGGCCTGGAACGCAGCGTGTCTAACGGCGACAACGCCATCAGCCTTGCTATCATGCAGGAGGGCAACGCTCGGCAGGCTGGTCAGACCGCACTTGCCACGCAGCTGGCATCTTGCTGCTGCGAAAACAAGCAGCTGATCGGCGACCTAAAGTGCACCATCGCAACGGAGGACTGCGCCACCCGGCAGGCTATCGCAGACAACGCCCGCGCCATCGTGGACAACTGCAACGCCAACTTCCGCAGCATGATGGACTACTTCACGCAGGATAAGATTGCTACTCTGACCGCTGAGAACCAGAGCCTGAAGTTCGCCGCTTCTCAGGATCGTCAGAATGCGCTTCTGACAACTGCGATGAGTGCCCAGACCGACACCATCCTGAACCGCGTGAATCCTCGCCCGATTCCCGCTTATCAGGTGGCAAATCCCAACGCAGGCGTGAACTGCTGCGGCTGCTGCTAACCACAACACACTCCCCGATAACACCGGGTGATCCATCGGGGCAGGGGTAAGACACCTCTGCCCCTGATTTTATAGGAGGAAAACATTATGGCTTGCAAAACAAGCTGCAAACTCTGCTCCCATCTGGTCTTGAGCCAGTCGGTGACATTCGCCAACGATACGCTGACCATCAACATCCCTGCTGGCGCATACCAGAACGGAGAGAAATATTGTCTGGTAATCGCTCAGGCTTTGCCGGATACAGCCACTATCAACGCCCCTGTGGTCATCACCATCGGAGCAGGGACTACCGCATACCCTCTGACCGACTGCAACTGCGCTCAGGCAACCGCTGAGAGCATCCACACTCGCACCCGCTACGCTACCCGCGTGGCAACGTCTGCCACCGGCACAGGCACGTTTAAGTATCTTGGCTGCTTCTGCCGTTCTCACGCCGGTGCGCCTGCGTCCATTTCTTGAGGAGGTGTAGATTATGGGCAAGACTAATTTTCGCCGCATGATGATGTTCCGTGACCACGACAAAGACCGTGAGCCGGAACGTGACCGTCTTGAGGAAGAGCGTGACCGCAGGGAGCGTGAGATGGAACGCCGTCTGCGTAAGCTGGAAGGTGGCGGCGACCGCCACTCTTACTATCCGCAAGAGGAGAACCGTTACATCGACCCCTACCCTATCCCCCGCTACCCTGACGTAGAGTATGGGCGCAGGATGCCGCAAATTGGCTTCTCGCAGTCCGGCGACTGGGACAAACGGGCTGGGCAGTACGAACGCGGCGGTGCAGACAGCCGCTCGATCAAGATGCCGCGCCAGCACCTTACCCACGATGAAGCAGAGGAATGGTGTGACAGCATGGTGAACGCTGACGGCACAAAGGGCTGTCACTGGACGTTGGAACAGACGCAGGACGTTGCCAAACAGCGCGGCATAACCTGCGATAAAAACGACTTTTGGGCCACGATGAACATGATGTATAGCGACTACGGCAAAGTTGCAAAAATGTACAGCGTGGACAACACCAACTTCTACGCAGATATGGCTGCAGCGTTCTTGCAGGACAAGGACGCTGTGGATGGCAAGCTGGTCGAGTACTGGGAACGCATTGTAGAGCACGCGTAAAGACCGCAGACTTTTTGCAGACTTTCGGATAGCAAGTAAGTGCAAATATCGGTTAGTATTCGATAGTATTCGAAATACCGCAAATGCAAAAAATCCGCATGATCACTGGATTTTCCAGCATTCATGCGGATTTTCATTTGGTGCGAGGGAGGGGACTCGAACCCCTTTTATATCGCGTCAAGTCGTGTTTTTTCTTACTTTTGCAGACTTTTTGCAGACCTATTTCTTACTTTGGACATACGCATCCAGCTTTGCGATGTACTGTTTGTCCTCTTCATCGCGCAGCTGCTGGTATATCTTTCGGGTCGTTGAAATGTCTGCGTGACCCATAAGCTTCTGGGCCACCATGTCCGGGATACCGGCGTAAAAAAGATTTGTCGCGTAAAAATGCCGGAACTGGTGCGCCGTTACAAGCGCTTTCCACTTGTAATACACCCTGTACTTGCCCGGTTTGCCTTTGATCCGGGCGCGCTTCTCCTGCTTCACACTCAGGCCGAGACCCCGACAGTAGATCGCCCAGCGCCACTCATACTGCGACTGCGACAGCGGCTTTGCTTCGCCGGACATTACATAGTCCGTGTCTGCGTGACCGGCTTTTTGTTCCAGCAGCATCGGGCGAAAGGTCGTCAGGATGGGCACATCTCTGTATCCCTTCTCTGACTTTGGCGTTTCCTCATAGGCGTGGTTACGGTCCCACGGCATTGCAGAACGCACATGGATCACATTCTGCTCAAAATCTATGTCTTTCCACTGCAGAGCGTTCGCCTCGCCGAGACGGAGCCCGGTGTACTCGAATAGCTGCGCCCAGAAACCGCACCCCTCTGGATGTGCGTCAATGATATCCCGCTGCGCTTTTGTCGGCTCTAATCGCTTACCCTTTTTCATCCCGGCGGGCGGTTTTGCCAGAAGAACCGGATTGCTGGTACCGTGATAGTTGGCGCACCAGAAGGTAAAGATACAGGATAGCACGCTTTTAGCGTTGGTGATGGTATGCAAGGCTTTGCCGTCCATCTTCATGCGCTCCATGTATCCGCAGACTGCCTGCGTGTCAATGTCGGCCATCGGTGTGTCGCCAAAGCATTCCAGAAGCGGATGGATATTCTTGACGTAGGCGTTTATTGTACCACGTTTTACCGGATTTGTCGAGCCTGTAATGTAATCTTTGTACGCTATTGCCATTTCTCGGAAGGTGGCACCGCCGTTATTTTTGCTTTCTTCCAGTGTTGCCTGCCGGTAGGCTTCTTCATACTTTGCAGTTGCTTCGGCAACCGTGGCACCCAAGAAGTGCTTATACTTTCCGTCCGGCATTTTGCGCTTGATCTCGTACCGACCGTCAGCGCGTTTCGTTCTTTTTCTTGGCATCCTCTATCGCCTCCTTGTTTATGGAGTAGACATCTTCCATATTTTCTGCTGCTGCCATTCCGCAATCGCGTGCCTGGCATAGAATATCCATTTCCGGCTGAAATCCGTTCGGGTCTGGGTCACTTCCTCGCGCTTTTGCCATTTTGCAATCGTTGATAATTGTTACACAATGACTTACACGATAATCTAACGGGCAGTGTAAGTTTGCCAACATCTCGGACAAAACAGCGATGTGATCCGACCCGTGCGCGCCGTAGCGGATGTACAAGAGCGCGTCTACCTCGTATGCGCTGCATTCTTCGATGGCTTCATGCAGCATTCGGCGCTTTTCTTTGTCGGTGGGGCTGTCTTCCAGCCGTTCCAGCAGACCCGGGTGGATGCATGAATCCAGATACCGCTCCAGCGAAACGCCGCAGCCCACAAACCATTTCATCATCATGGGGAAGGATATCGCGTTGACGCCCTGCTCCCACTTAATTACGCTTTGTCGGCTTACGCCCATTCGCTTTGCAAGTGTGGCTTGGCTGATTCCGGCCTCTGCCCTTGCTTTTTCCAGTGTTTCCGCAACGCGCAATACCCAATCATCCATTCCCAAACATCCCCCTTTTTTCGACAATTTCACAAAATTCGACCGATTTTCCGTCTTTTTTGGTTTACCACATACTTCCAAAATTTGATGCCGAATCTGTTCCTTTTTCCGTGTTATAACATAATTGTCAAAAAAATCCAGAAGGAGTGCAAAAAGAATGGATAACATCAAGGTTCTGAACGAAATCCCGGAAGATATGGTAATCATTGACGGTATGCCGGCATCCAAACCGCAGAGCGCTGATGGAAGCCGCAAGCCGTGGGAGGGCTAAGTTATGACCAACACAAAAACCAAGGAAGCTATGCTCTACGCCTACGCACAAAACGATGTGCGCAAGCTTGTCTATCATCTCTCGAAAGCCGGGTCTGATGGGTCTGCCTATGATGCAGCCTTCCAGATCCTGAAAGCTGCCGTTAAGGATCACGACGCCGGCCACGACCCCGGGGCGCGGTATCGCAATATCAATGGGCGCATCGTTGCAGTGCCGGCAGCGTCCCCTTGTCCGTGTGATCAGGAGCGTTAACCTCAAAGTTAATTTTGTCGGGCGTTCAAGGTGTCCACTGTGGACACCTTTTTGTTAATTGCCCCCGGCGGGCTGATTTAAAAGTTCGATAAACTTTTGCGCCGACATAATTTCAATATGCGCGCCATTTTCGTTTAATTGTTCGGCTTTTTTCTGTTCATTTGACTTCTCGCCATATTTGTAGCTCATCATTACAGACCTGGAACCGCAAACCAAAATATCCAAAGTGGGGCTTACAGTCAAACGAATAATAGCCCCTCTATTAGAAACTTCTTCAAACGCTTTTTCCTTTGGAATTGAAACATCATCGATAAATGCAATCTTCTTGCCATAAAAATATCCGTTTTTATCTGCATTAACATTTTGCTTATACTTTTGCTTTACCGAATTATCTATTTTATTTTCTGATCTTTCTTTTTTTACCGCGTTGTTTTGTTCTTCAATAAAATTGTAAATTTTTAAAATCGCCCTTGCATCTTCTAATGAATTGTTTCGATCATAAATCAAATCAAATTGATCTGCCGCATTTTCCAGTGTCATCCACTTTGGGTTTTCAATTCCATGTGCAACATTATATTGACGCAATTCATAAACAGGAGTTGTCAAGCGAAACTTATGCAAATCAAATTTATACTTTTCTAAATAATCTTTTACAAAGTAATAGTCAAACACAACAATTTTATCTGCTCGTTCAAAAATGTCCTGAACATACGGTTTTACATCTAAAAAACGAGGACAATCACTGACTGCAGAAAAATAAATTGAATTTATTTTTGATGCATTTTCCCAGCTTTCTTTTTTTCTTGGTTTACAATATTGGTCTATTAACACATCTTCGTTTTCGTCAATTATGGAAACCTGTAAAATATCGTTATCGTATTTTGCACTATTGTCATTGTAGCTTGTTGTTTCAATGTCGAGAAAGACAGTTCCATAATGTGCGTTTTCGGCGTCTCTTTTCTGCTTGGCTTCTTCCAGCGTCCTGAGTGCTATTCTTACACCTTCGTTTGGAAGGGGTTCTTTAGGCTTTGGTGCAGGCTTTATAAATTGATAATGTGCGTTTGTGGTTTCACGGTCGTCCTGATCGGCGGCAAGTTTAGCCAGATGATCCTGCTCATACAAGCCATCTGGCGGCTGCGGCGCTTGGCGTGGTTCTCTTATTACAGGGTCGGGGTAAGATACTGTGCGCTGCAAAACGGTTTCAATGTGGTTTTGCTCTGCTTGCTTTTTCTTTTCGTGCTTTTTATAAAGGGCATATCCGGCAGCGGCTACAACGGCAATAAGAATTAAAACTAAAACTGCCGGGTGTAGCTTACTGCAAATTTGCACCAAAAGCATAAAAGAGAATGCCACCAGAATAAGCAGAAACGGCATCCAGACAAAAACGCAAAACAGAATGTACAGACAGCCGGGTGATTTTTGCTGATTATTATTTTTCATTGTGCTTTACCTGTAATTCAATCCTGCAATGCTTTTTGACGTTCTTCAGCCGTGGCGCTTTGCAGCAGATTATACAGGTTGATGATATCTGTCATGCCTTGTCGGCTTTCGCTATCGATGATCGTCGTCTGCGTTCTTTGCGTTCCGTTGACCTTTGCGCCATTGAAACGCAGATATGCAGTGTCGGCGCTCAGAATGCGGTTCAGGCAGTCCATATCCTCGTCGTTACCACCAAAGGATACATTTTCATAAAAAATCTGGTCATCGGGATAGTACTGGCGCGAAACCTTTTTAAATTTGTAGTTCGTCTGACTGGTATAATTATTGTATTCGCCAATCAGAACGTCTACATCGTTCCAGTAAAAATAGCCCTCGGTATCCTGAGATGTGAAGCTCATACCAAACCGGACAGTTTCACCGTTTGAATACACATACGGCATCACATAGCTTTTGTTATTGTCTATTTCGTAATTTTCGTAAGCGGATTCAAAAAGCCAGACGCCATCCTCGTATGATACATCAATGTTAGCCAGTGTGTCTTTGATTGCCTGCACCTTGTCGGCGCTTACGCCATTCTGCTGCGCAAGCACCGCAAAAGGAACGTCCCCGGCGGGTCTGGCAGCCAGCGCGGGCAATACAGTGCCTGCCATCAGCGATGCCACAATTGCGCCTGCCACAACAACTTTGCATTTTTCCGCAATTTTCATTCGAAATTCCTCTTTTCTCTTGATTTTCAACGATGATAGTTGTAATATAGAATTGTCAAATACAACAAAAAGGAGTGTTTCTTATGCCTGACGCTGAATTTCTTGCTTACCTGAAAGAGCACCCCGCGCTTTGGGGCATTGTAATGGGCGTTTTGCTGGAGCATTCCGAAACCGAAGATGCTGCACAGGCGTCCTGAAACAGTTTTTTACACTAGAAAGGAGACCTTATATGTTTGGAACTACCCGCAAGAAAGATATTTGCGAGAAAGACACAAGCAAATTCTCGGAAGAATTCCCCATACTTCCTACCTGCTCGCTTACTGGGGGATTCTACAACCACAGCTTAGCGCTGGATAAAGATAAACCGATTCCTCAAGAAACGTTTGACTTTGCAAAAGAAATCATGCAAATCATGGCAGACCGGAAAATCCCATACCAGACTGCCATGTATCTGCCTGATGCTTTGCATTGCCTGTTGGAAATGTCTTTTTGCCATCGGGTCTTTACCAGCGTTGACATATTGTTTTCAAAGTTCTTTTCGTTTTCTCGGCGATTGATATAGCGTAGATAAAGTTCGCCGTCTTTGGTGATTTGATACACATAGCCGCGTATTTGCATTTTAGCCGGCGAAACTTTTTGCTCGACAAGCTTTTTGTCGCACAAGGTTTTTGTCTTTTCTGTCCATTCGGAGGTACAATCCACCGGTCCTTGTGCTATCACACGCAGCGTGTTCAGCTCTTCGGCGGATAGCACCAGCTGCTCAAAATCCATTGTGGTCACTCTTCCTTTGCTTTTCCGTTTTCCAGCACGGCCAGCGCGGCGGCTTTTGCGGCTGCGCGCGCTTCCGGCGTTGCATTTTTATAGGCTGCTTCTACATCAGCCCATTCCCATTTGAGCTCGCCCATCCCGGCGGGCTCTTTTTTTGTGCCCATAAGCTCGTCAACGGTAATGCCAAAGTAGTCTGCAAGCTTTTTGCGGCTGGACATTCTGGGTAAAGACCCATTTTTCCAGCAAGTTGTTGCGGAATTGGAGAAACCGAGCTCTTCTGCAACCACCGCTGGCGATTTTCCCTTTTTTGCGCACTCCGCTAAAAAATTATTCCAAAACAAATTATTACCTCCTTCTTTGTGCAGATTGCCAAATTATTAGAATTTATTAGATTTCCGTTGAAATCTAAGTATTTCTAAGTTATAATACAAGCATACCGAGCGGCTGATTAGAAGTCCCCATACTCTCCGATCGCTGCCGGTACTTCACAGGGCTGCCACGCAGCAGGGGCTCTTCCCCCACACCGTCCTGTTGATCAGGTGCCTATGCGCGGGCACCGGGTGCAAGAAGCAGAGGGTCGCGCGTACCTTCCGATCTGCTTTCTGCCCTAAACCCAAAAATGTTGCCAAGAGTAAAAATGATAACCGCAATATCATTTTACACCATCTTGTATGGCTTGGCAATGTTTTTATAGCGATATTTTGAAATGATTTTCAACCATGGAGGTGGAAAACTTGCCGACCATTGAATGGAAAGCCGAAGTAGCCAAGCGCAAAATGATGCTTGGCTGGGGCAACCGTGAACTGGCCTTGCACGCGGGCTTATCCAAAGGCGTTGTGGATAAGTATATGTCCGGGCACTACCCCAACGAAACGCCCAAAGAACTGATCGAGACCGCTTTGGGAATGAGGTGACGCGGATGTTGGCTTGTCTGATGTGCTTTATTGCAGGCTGCTGCCTGACGGCGTTTTTGTTTATCTGCACCACAAAGCCGCCCCGCAAAATGCTGGGGTTCTGGCTGGCGTATTTTGGCTTAATTATGGCGCTGGCATGGCGCATAGGAGGTTTGATGGTATGAGAACTTGTTCATTTATTTTGGCTGATCTGATGGTCGCCCTTGGCCGAGACCCCTACCACGCAGCCTGCACCGAGATGTGGCTGATGGTAATGATCATCGCGCCGGCGCTGGTGCTTGCCCCTTATCTGCTGTGCCGCTGGGACGAGTATATGCGCGCCGAGAACGCCCGGAGAAGGGCGGCACGGAAGCGGATCTATGAGAGGGCACGGAACCATGAGTGATATTATTCGCCGCTGCAAAGATTGCGGTGCGGCACTGCCGGAAGGCACCGGCAACCGCAGATTGTACTGCGATGCCTGCCGCAAGATCCGAAAAAAAGAGACTGACCGCGCCTGGCACCAGAAGCGCAGCGCCAGAGAAGCCAAAAAGCCGCCCAAGGTGCGGTATTGCACTGCGTGCGGCAAGGCACTCCCGCTTGGATCTGCGGCGAACCGGAGGTACTGCTTTTCCTGCGCTGAGAGGATTCGGCTGGATGATGCAAGAGAACGCGCCCGGCGGGCGTTGGCAGCTAAGCCGAAGGTCAAAAAACCTACGCCGTTGCCAAAGCCTGCACCGAAGGAGAAGCTTTCTCCCGGCAGGCACCGCAAGGTGGACAAGCCCTGCAAAGAGTGCGGCACGATGATGTACGGCGTGGACCCCGGCAAAATGTTTTGTGATGCCTGTAAAAAGCGCAGATACGGAAAGTCCAGTGTGGACACCGGCACGCTGCCCGGCATTGTAAAACCCAAAGAAAAGCCAAAAACCAACCACGATCTGATCGTGGATGATAACGCCGCTGCCGCAGCCAAGGGCATGAGCTACGGCAAATTCAAGGAATGGCAGCGCAGACAGAAGGAGTTGAAGGAACGTGGCGAAATCTACTAGAACCGAAGCATGGCACGACAGCTACAAGGCCATTTTTAACAAATTTGGCTGCATCCGGCTGACTTTGGAGCAGGTCAGCGTATGTATGGGCATCCCGGCACGGTATGTGCGCAAGCGCTACCCGAACGGCTGGTCTAACATGGCCGGGAAGGAAGGCTCCGGCCGCGGCAACACGATCCGGCTGGATACCCTGCTGGATCAGGAATTTGGTACTTACTGAGGAGGAAACGTCATGGAAACTTCGAAAACCGTTATCACCGGCAAGCCGCTCATGGACTTGGACAGCATCCCGGATATGCTGGGCGGTGTTGTGGATAGCGGCATTGACCGCAGCTTTGCCCCGGCGGGCAGGCTGATTGACCCGGAAAAGGCAGCGCAGGCGGTGAAAGACAGCGTTGACCGCGGTTCACCGACCCGCGAGATCGCCACCGCGAGCCGGTATCTGATGCTGGATGGCCGCAAGGCTGCTGCACAGATCCAGAGCATCCTCGGCGTGATGTCTGAGTTGGAGGGGCTGGAAGAGCACTGACCCCTTTACACCAATGGCGGCAGGTGGGTAAACAAAAGCCGCTGCCATCCCCTTTAGGCCGCCGAAACATTATTTTGTGTTTCGCGCCTATTGTGACAAGATGTGTGGATTGGGACCACACAGGACCCCGGCGGGCCTTGAGAAGCCGGTAATGCGCAGATAGCAGCGCTAGTAAAAAAATCCGCAACAACCTACTGCGTCAAAAGGTGGGTGACTTTGTATCCGTAAGACTCGCACCCGGTAATAAACAGTTGAAAAGTAGTGTCGGTGACTGCTGGAACATAGACAGCCTTCCAATGGCGGCAGGAAGTAAAACAAGAGCCGCTGCCAGCGCAATGCGCAGAACAAAACTATGGAGGTATGTATTATGAGTTACGAACGTAAAGGCGGGCATTTCCGCCGCCAGTACAGCGCACGGGCCAAGAGGGCCGGCGAAGCCATGATAAAGGTGCTGCGGGACTTTGCAGAGCCGCTCAACGTGCAGGACTCCCGGGACGCGTGCACCTTCTGCCGCAGCATTCTGGAAAGCCAGGTGCGCGGCTGCCCGTACAATGACGCAGCGCTGGAAGCGGAGGAGGATCTGGATGCGGTTGCAAACGCTGATGAGCCCGATGCCTAAATCCCCCACCTACGAGGAGACCGCAACCGGCTACGCCATCGCCGCCATGCGCATGGCAGAGCTGCCGCCGGACACCATCCAGCAGGTGGTTGCGGAGATGCACGTTATGATCGACAAGTATTCACCGGCAGAGGCGGCGCAGATCGCCACCTCCAGCCCCTATTGGTGGAGGTGGTAAGGTTGGCAACGCCAAAAGCTTCCGGGCGCGGCAGGCCGCAGAAGAGCGCTTCTGCGGCTGTTTGTGCCCCAGACGTGAAATTCCCTGTTGAAGTGCCAAAAGCCCCGAGTACAGCCCCGCAGGCGGTCTCAGTGCTGATTAAGGCCATCAGCGAGGATGCAGTTAAGCTGAAACTGCTTCCCGGCGCCAATGCCGTGCGCGATATGATGGACAAAACCTTTGGCGCTGCCGGCTGGACCATGCGGCGCTATTTTGCCGATGGGCGGCTGTGGTGTCAGGTGGGCGTATACTGCCCGCAGGAGCGGGAGTTTGTCTACAAGGACGCGGGCGGGCTTTCCCTCCCCTGCCGTGACCCGGCTCTGATGCGGGAGGTCACCAGCTTTGTGTCCGCTGCCACCTTCTGGGGTGTCGGCAAGGACGTGATGGAGCTGGACGACATTGTGCTCAAGAGCACGCAGGTGCCCATCGTCAAGGATGACAAGGGCGTTTGTCGGTTGCAGACCAGCCTGAAGGTGGACCGCTTCGCCTACGATGACGCGGGCAGCATCACCATGGTGCAGTTTATCACCGGCGAGGGTAAGAAAATCTTATGGCCAGAGGCGTGATCGGTAAGCTTCCGGTGGTATATGACCCGGTCGCCCGGCGGGTGGTCGTGGAAAACTCTGCGGAATTTGTGGAAACACAGATCCGGCAGAAGCTGGACGAGCTGGCGCACGGCAAGCCGCTGCATCTGATTTTGTCGGTAGACCTCGAACGCAAAAGCCGTACCCTTCCCCAGAACCGCATGATGTGGGCACTGCTTACCATCATGGCAGACCACTACAACGGCGGGCGCACCGGCGGTATCACCCCGGAGGACTGCTACACCGAAATGCTGGAGCAGTACGGCGCGGCGTTCGACTACTTGGAGGTACCGGTGGGTGCTGTGCCCATCTTGCGCAAGTCTTACCGGCTGGTGCACGTTGTGGAGCTGCTGGACGGCAACCGCTGCACGGTGAAATGCAGTCAGGGCTCCAGCACTTTTACCACGGAGCAGATGGGGCAATTGATCGACGGAATATTTGACCGGCTGGCGGAAATGGGCGTCAACGACCCCAATGTTACCGCCTACTGGCAAGAGTGGCAGGAGGTGCCAAAGTGAAAATTGGAGAACGAATTGTTTCTGCTCGCATGAAAGCGGGACTTACACAGGCTGACATTGCTCAAAAACTTAATGTCACACCCCAGACGATTAGCGCATGGGAAAGAGGCGTGAAAACTCCGAAATTAGACACGATTCTTCGGATTTGCAACGCGATTGGCTGCGATACATCTGAGATTTTGAATACTGTGGATTTTTCCACAGACACCGAAACGGAAGTTGAGGAACACAGGCTGCTTTGCCCAATGAAAAAAGGGTCTGAGGAAAATCGTGTGTGCGACAAGGAACGTTGCGCATGGTATTTTCCATCATCACAAAATTGTGCGGTTACTGTTATGGCTGCATCGATCAGCGGACATCCTCGTGAGGAAAATGTTCTTGAAATGCCTATGTTGAGGTAAGGAGAGCCAAGATGAAACAGAAACGGTTTAAGAAGCTGCTGATGGCGCAGGGCGTCTGCGCGAACACTGCACGCGGCCTTGTGGAGTACATGAAAGCCGTCAGACACTGCATCGAAAACGGCGAAGAGGTAGTCAAACTTGCAGATGCTGAAAACGTGACGTTTGAGTGCGTGAAGATTTACCCCTACGCAGAGACCTACAAGCGGATTTTGGAAGGGCGTGATTTCCTTGTCTGAATCCATTATGCAGTCCCGGCGGGAGTGTTACGTCTGCCGGATGAAGTACGGCGTTGAGACTGTTAAGGACTTAGAGGAGCATCATGTGCTCAACGGTCCGCTGCGCTCGGTGGCGGAGCAGTACGGCCTGAAAGTCTATCTCTGCCACCGGCACCACAACGAGCCGGGCTACAGCGCCCACTTTGACCACAAGCTGCGCCTGTATTTGAAAAAGCAGGCACAGCGCAGTTTTGAGGATGTGTATGGTCACCGCCAGTGGATGGCGGTGGTCGGAAAGGATTATTTGAAATGCTCAACGTTGTAGCGATCATGGGCAGACTTGTCGCTGATCCAGAGCTGCGCACCACCCCGGCGGGCGTGAACGTCTGCCGCTTCCGCATTGCGTGCGACCGCAGCTATGTGCAGAAAGGTCAGGAACGGCAGGCAGATTTTATTGATATCGTGGCATGGCGGCAGCAGGCAGATTTTGTGTCCAAATACTTCCAGAAGGGCAGTCTGATCGCCATTGAGGGCAGCTTGCAGACCCGGAATTATCAGGACAAGAACGGCAACAACCGCACCGCTGTGGAGGTCGTGGCAAATAATATCAGCTTTGCCGGCGCAAAGCGTCAGGACGTTCAGAGCGCACCCTCCTATGAGAAGCAGACCGCAAACCATGTGCAGCAGGCCAAAGCTGCGCAGAACGCTCCACAGCCCGCCTACACGCAGGGCAGCATGGATGACTTTGCTGTGATAAGCGATAACGACGATCTGCCGTTTTATGGGGGGTAAGGCGTGAAAAGTAAAACAAAGCCGAAACAGGACAGTTATGTTGTCCTGCAGCGCTGGATGCGCACCGAGCTTGGATTGAAGGGCAACGAGCTGACGGTGTATGCCATCATCTACGGCTTCTCTCAGGATGGTGAGAGCGTCTATAAGGGCGGGTACGGATACCTTGCAGACTGGACAGGTCTGAGCGAAAACGGTGCCCGGAACATTGTCAAGGAACTTTTGGCACGCGGACTGCTGAATGAGCTCAAAACAATGGTGGGCGGTATCCTTGTGAACCAGTACATTGCAGTCCGCAATCCAGTGCTGGAAACGGTGCCGGAGGATGGCACAGACCCCTACAAAAAATGTACCCCTACAAAAAATGTACCCCTACAAAAAGTGTATCCGAACCCCTACAAAAAGTGTATCCAGACCCCTACAAAAAGTGTAGACAGGAAATATATAGGGAAACCTATAGGGAAACCTATCTATCCGCGCGAGGAGCGCGGAACGGATACGATGGATGGATTGGATACCGCACGAGAGGATGTATTGGAACGATTCCGGGAGCAGCTGGAACTGGACACGCTGGAGCGCCGGTACGAGCCTGAGAAATTGGAGGAACTGCTGGACAACATTGCGGATATGTACTGCTGCCCCAGCATGATCCAGACCATTGGGCAGTATCCGCAGACCACGCAGTCCATCCGCAAACGGCTGGACAAGCTTACCAGCCAGCACATCGAGTACGTTCTGGATGCTCTGCTCAACAGCACAAAGCCTGTCCACAATATCCGGGGCTACATACGGGCGGTGCTGCTGAACGCTCCCACTACCATGGAGCATTACTATCAGGCAAAGGGCAACAGCATCGCAGCTGGCGGAGGAGGTAGGCGCTGATGCAGGAGATCTGGAACGAGGAGCTCTACCCTCTCCCGAAGAGCAGCCCTTGCCGCAACTGCCCCTGTAAGGCGTGCTCGCCGAATTATTACAAGCAATGCACAACATGGCTTGCGTGGCTTGCAAAAAGCTGGGACAGCATCCAGCAGCAGGCCGCAAAAGCCGCAAGAATCTGAGAATGGGGATATCGTCATGAGAACAATGGCAAAAATCGCGATCATCAACCTGAAGGGCGGCGTGGGGAAATCCGTCACCGCCTGCAACCTCGCCTGCCTGCTGGCAGAGATCTGGTCCCGGCGGGTGCTGGTGATGGATCTGGACAAGCAGGGCAACACCACCAAGTTTTTCAACCGCTTTGCTTATGGCCGCAAGACCATGGGCGATGTGCTCACCCTGAACGCCAAAATGCAGGACGTAATCATGCAGACAGATTTTGAGCACGTCGATCTGGCACCCAGCAACATGGAGATGCTGCTGGCCAACAAGAACGTGATGCTGGATGTGCTGCGGCCGCAGTGGGACAGGCTGCGCAAGGCGCTGGACACCATCCACAACGACTACGATTACTGTATTATCGACTGCCCGCCTGACATCGACATGGCTACCGTCAATGCGCTGGCTGCCGCCGACTGGGTGATCATCCCGGTGGATTGCGACGAGTGGGCGATGGACGGCATGGACGAGATCCGCGAGCAGGTGGACGCCATCCGGGATGCCTACAACCCGCAGCTGGAAGTGATGGGCGTGCTGGCAACCAAGTACACCCGTGGCAGGTACAGTGTGGACACCATCAACGAGATTGCCAACATGGACTTGCCCGCCTTCCGCAACCCGGATAACAGCATTTTGCGCATCGATTACAGCGTGAAGGTCAAGGAAGCCAAGGCACGGCACTTGCCGGTGCACAAGGTCTGTCGGAACATCAAGACCAGCGCTCAGTATAAGGCGCTGGCGCAGCTGGTTAAAAAATGCGTGGAGGGCGAATAACATGAGCACTGGATTGTTGAATGGTCTGATGAACGCTCAGAGCCAGACGGCCACCCCGGCGGGGCAGCAGATGCAGGTGGTGATGATTCCGAGCCGGAATATCATCCCGAACCCGGACAATGACGAGATCTATACCATCGGCAACATGGATGGCCTGAAGGACGATATCCGGCAGCACGGCCTTCGGCAGCCGCTGGAAGTCATCCCGGTAGAGGGCGAACCGGATCGTTATATGCTCATTAGCGGGCACCGGCGCTGGGCGGCGTGCAGGATTTTGTCAACGCTTGGAGACACGCGGTTTGATTCTCTCCCCTGCCTGATCCGGGAAAGCCACGGCAAACTGGACGACCGCATTGCACTCATCACGGCGAACGCTACCGCACGCGACCTGACCGACGGTGAGCGTCTGGCGCAGTACGAGGCGCTGAAGAATGCACTGACCAAGAAAAAAGCAGCCGGACAGCTGGAAGGCAAGGTGCGTGACGAGGTTTGCCGCATTCTGGGCTTGTCCACCGGCGCTGCTGCCCGGCTGAACGTGATTGCATCCTGCGAAAACGAGCTCATCAAGGAGCGCTTGAAGGCCGGAGAGATCGGCTTGATGGAAGCATACCGCAGCGCACAGGATTATGCGCGCTTTATGGGTTCTGCACCGGAAGAACCAGAGCAGAAAGAAGAGCCTGCGGAAACGGCGTTAAAATCAGCGCCAGAATTTCCGAAATGGGTCATTGAATCGGCAAAAAAAGTATGCGAGATGGCTTTGTTCAAGAAATGCTCTGAATTTACGGCGAAAGAACTTTCCACCATTATTGCAGAAAGCGGAATGTGTGGAAGAAGAATGTGTGGAAGAAGTTTGAAAACGGGATTTGTGGATTTTTACCGGGATGAAATACGTTTTTGGAAAAATGAAAACGAGAACTTTACATTTACCTGGGCGAAGTTCGTAAAGCTATGTGTTGAGCAAAAGATCGCCCATGCAAAGGAACCTGCGGAAACGGTACCGAAAACTGAGTGCCCGGCATGGGTTCTTGAATGTGCAAAAGAGGTTTGCGCATTTGATTGGGTCAAATCAGTTCGAGAATTTACAGCAAAAGCCCTTATAGATGCAAAAGGCGGCCTTTGTGGACGAAGCTTGAAAGAGGGATTTGTTGATTTTGACAACAGAAAAATACGATTCTGGGGCAGCAAAAATGGAGAGTTTGCATTTACATGGGAAAGATTTGTGAAGGTGTGCCTGGAAAACGGGATTTACAGTCAGAATCGGGAAAAGTCGTCTTTGGATGCTGCCATTGCTGTGGAAAACAAAACTGCGGATATCCAGACAGCGCAAGTGGAGCAAAACCGTGGGATGGAACCGGGGAATGCTGCAGCCGTACCCGAAAAAACGGGAAATGCAGAAGAAGAGTGTCCTGCAATCTCGAATACCTGCATTCGTGGAAATAACACGCTGCACAAGCTGGCAGAGAAAACGCTGGGTGCAAATGCAGCGTGGGAACTGGAATGGGAAGATGTGCGTTTCCGGCTTGCGTATTACAAGCAGCCTCTGCCCGGCGGGGCAACGCTGTGGAAACAGATAGACACCACCAGAGAGGACGCCGGTCAGACCTGCGATAACTACGCCATCATTCTGCAGGACAACAGCTTTTTCACCTGCGGCTGGATAGGTTTCTACTCCGGCATTACGGATATTCTGACAAATTACTTTGAGCTGAAATAAATTTTGGGAGGTTGCCGGATGAAGCCACACGAATTTCGCCGTCTATATGCAATACCCTATGACATTGCCAAACGTCGGCAGCGCATCGAGCGGCTGGAAATCCTGCAGGCGGATGGTCCGCAGGCTGCCTCGGATGTGGTAAAAGCTTCTCACGGCGAGGGCAACAGCTGCGTTCTCGGTCATGTAACAGTGACCGGGACCGCAGATTCCTCCTACAACCAGCGTGCTGCGGAGATCCGGCGGCTGAAAGACATCAACCGTATGCAGAACAAGCTGTACAACATCGGCGTGCACATGGTGGAGGACTGCGATGACCCGGAGCTTCGGGCAATGCTCTCGGCAATCTGCGTAGAGGGCAAAAAGCCGCAGGACGTTGCCGTGGAGCTTACCGAGCAGGGCTTTGACGTGGATGCAGAATCTATTCGCCGGAGGGTTTACCGGTGGATCCAGAAGAATGTGGGGTGATCTTTTGAGCAGTAGTCAGCTAACAGACGAAGATTTCAAAATACTTGCAAGCGAACTTGAATCGGGGCGGGTTAGTGTCAATCAAGTCCGCGCAGCTGTGTTGAAAGCTGAAATTGGGCAGTACCTAGACGCTGCCAGATATGGGAACTATGAGACTTTTTTGCAAAATTGTTCTGGACGAAAGAACGCTGAAGTGCTTAACCAGTTGCACTACGAGATGGGCAAAAGCGACTTTAACGTATGTGATGGATGCTCAAAACTCACTTCGATTTATGCGAATGACACGATAGCTGAACAAATATGCGAAGACCATACATGCCCTATCTGGATTGAAAATCACCCAGAACGTAAAAATCGAAGAGTTAAAACCATCACGATCGAAGAATTGAAAAAGAAGGCAGAAAAAGAAAAATCGCTTGAAAATCCATGTGCAGGCTGCGTGTTCAGAAAATACCATGGTTGGACAGATCAGTATTACTACGATTGCGAAAAACCTGGTTGCCCGATGTGGAGCCGTCTGTGGTGGAGAAAAAACGACGATGGGACACCCCTTATGGGTCAGCAGCCGATAAGGCTGACAAGAAAATTTCAGCACGCAGTATATGAAATTGTTCGATTTCTTAATGAAATTGTTGAGTTGCTGCTGAGTTGATGGATAGAAGGTGATTTTATGAATTGTAGTTCTTGCGAGGCACGTTATCTGTGCTCTTTGCGGACTGAGCTAAACTCTTTTGAATGCGTGTCAACGTTCACTAGGTACTGCATAAAAAAAAGAAAAGGACTACGATGAGCGCGGCGTTTCTCCGGTGGTGTATTTCAACCGGCGAGCCGGACAGGAGGACAAAAATGGATGATGTAAGATTGATTGATGCCAATGCAGCCATTGAGAATGCAGACAAGCGTTATAGCGAATGGAACCTTGCCATGGCTGCGGCAGAAGGGAACCGGCAGATTAGCATGGTTTGCAAAAAGCAGGAGCTTTTCAAAGCCGTGAGGAAAGTTATTGAAAGCTGCCCACCCGTTGACCCGGAAAGCCTGCGGCCTGTGTCTGAGTGGGAGCTGAACCCCGACAAGTGGACGTGCGAATGGTTTCGCTGCAAGAAGTGTAACCACACTTCCTGCTGCACAGATGCTTTTTGCGGCGGCTGTGGGGCAAAGATGAAAAACAGGGACGTGGAAATCGAGGACTAACCAGAATCGAAAGAAAGAAAAGGAGAATCAGACAATGAATGGAAAGAAGTACATTGACGCTGACGCTTTAGAACTTGCATACCGGAGAATAAAAGACGCTGAAAGTCTGGGAGAACATAGCGGCGGCTATGTTTACAATCGGCTGTTTGAAACACTGCTGCAGACACCGGAAGCATTCCCGGCGGGCCTGCCGGAATGGATCAGAACGGTAGAGAGAAAACCCACCGCAGAGGACGCAAACGAGGACGGCTGCGTCCTGAGCATCAACATGAACCTTGGCGACATGAACACGACAGATTGGCCGTGGAACGTGGTGGCAGCTTTTCCGGATTGCCTTCCGGTCTGGATGCCGTTGCCTAAAAAACCGGATGGAGTGCTGCGGCCGCAGGAGGGTAAAGATGGACGAGGTTAAACTCATCAACCCCGAAAAGCTGAAAATTATGCTTGATACGTTTGCAGCTGACGGAGAGATCCACACGTTGCAGAACGTGAAAGATTTTATTGACGCCATGCCAAATGCAAACACAAAGCCCCGGCGGGCTACATGGGTACCGATAGATAGCGATGACCCGGTTACGGCTACCCGCTTCCAGTGCTCACATTGCGCCTGCGAAATATCTAACGATTGGGACTATGAGCCGCCTGACGATATGTGGAATTATTGCCCATCCTGTGGCGCAAGGATGTATGCCGATGAGTAGCGGGAATGGAGTGGCTATATGATTTTTGTTTACTGGCTGGCAGCCACTGTACTTATGGCTTGCTTGAGCATTCCGGCGTGTATGCTTTCCGTGCGGTGGGCATGGAAAAGCGGGTGGACAGTGCGGAAGATACTCATGGTGTTCACACCGGCATCTGTCGTACTGGGCGGCGTTCTTGGGTACACAATGGCCTGTCTTGTGCTCAAAATGACCGGTTTTTGCTAATTGACATAAAATTCACATTGTACCACTTCTCTGCGTAGCTACGCAAAAGCCGTGTCACAAAATGGTCGGAATGTCACAAAAAGGTCGAAATGTCCGGAATGTCCCATTTTGATGTGGTAAAATTATAATGCAGACATTGACGGAAACGTGAATGACCTGCATCCTCATGACGAGACCCGGCGGGAAGCATAGCACAGGCTTTTGGAATCTTCCTGTGCTCAATGGATCACCGCGCCGTCCGCTTCAAGATCCAGCGGCGCACACAAAACAAAATCAAACCCGGCGGGTGTCCACTGTGGACACCTTGGAAAGGAGTGCAATCCATGTTTGAGCTTTTCAGCAAACTGTTTTGGTCTAATGCAAAAAGCTGCGTGCTTGCACCTGTGTTCCGGGAAATTTTTCAAATAGCATTCAAAAGTAATTTTGTGCGCATCGTCTGGAGTATCGGTTTTCAGGCGAGCCGCACAAGGCGTGAGCCGAGGGCAGAGATCGGAGGGTACGGCTGTATGCAAGGGGCGCGGCCTGTTATCCGCGCGATTCACAAAAGTTGCTGATACAATTTATCCGAAAATATTTTTACCCGCCTGTTATGCATGATGTGCACCGTGCATTGCAGGCGGGCATTCTTTTGCGCTGCGTTAGCTCAACCGGCAGAACATCCGGCTCATAACCGGGTCGTTGCAGGTTCGATTCCTGCACGCGGCATGATATATTCCCGTAGCTCAATTGGTAGAGCGCTGGTCTCCAAAACCAGAGGCTGCAGGCTTAGTCCCTGCCGGGAATGCCAGACGCACACCCTATGAGGGGGCGGCGCATAACTAACAAGACATCACATCCACCCGGCGGGGTGCCCACTGTGGACACATTACGATATGCTGCCATAGCTTAGTGGGCTAGAGCGCTTTGCATCTGATACATGCAAGGTAACATTGGCGATACACACCACCTATGGCTCTGCGTTTAGCCAGCGCAGAAGTTAATGCGGTGTGGGCGTTGGTTCAAATCCAACTGGCAGCACCAGGCGCGCACCCTTTGAGGGGGCGGCGCGAATAGCGGGGCATCTGGCCGCGAAAGTTCCAGATGCAGCGGCACTCTACTTGTTTACGTTGTCCGAGAAACTGAATGTATACCGGGAGTGCTGCTTATATTTTGTAAGCAACTGGATAGTACAGATATATGACCGATAAGTTTTACAAATGGCTTTGCTCTTTGATAGCATCCGGTGATGTGCATCCGTTCTACTGCTCTTCGCAGTGGGTGCGGTTGTCGCACAAGGTACTGGACATGGACAAGCACGAATGCCAGCTGTGCAAAGAGCGCGGGCGTTACCGGCGGGCAGAGCTGGTGCACCATGTCAACCATGTGCGCCGCGCGCCGAAGCTTGCGCTGGATATCTGGTACACGGATGCGGACGGCAACCGGCAGCGCAACCTTATCAGCGTATGCAAGGACTGCCACGAGACTGTGTGCCACCCGGAGCGGCTGCGAAAATGCAGCGGCGGCGCGCCGCTGACCCGCGAGCGCTGGGACTGACCGGCACACCCCCCTCCCGAAAAAACGGGGTGAGCGGGGCAAGCCCTTATTCGTGGTGTCCCCTGATTTTGCCGCTGGCCTTGCGCGCACGCACACGCGCGAGGATGGTATACAGATTGCACAAATATGGATGAAACGGAGATCGTGATGGGAAAAAGGAAAACACCGGCCACCGCCAGCGAAAAATATCGGACGGAGCTGGCGGAGATCGAGCAGGCCGCGAAGGCAGCCAACTGCGACACAAACTTTTTGTATCGCTCCACGCTGGACCGGTATGTTACGCAGCTGAACCTTTTGGATCAGGCGCAGAACGATATGAACGAGCGCGGCCTTACCGTTGTAAAGACCACCCCGCGCGGCGCGGAAATTGAAGCAGCAAATCCTTCCATTCAGGTTTACAACCAGACTGCCAGCGCAGCCAACTCCACCGTATCAACGCTGCTGCGGGTCGTGCAGACGTTTAAATTTATGGCAGCAAAGCCCAGCGAGGACGATGAGCTGTAATATTCCCCCGGAGATCTTGGAGTACATTGAGCAGGTGGAGAACAATGCTCCGCGTGCTTGCAAGGAGCAGCACGCCCTTGTTGCACTGATCCGGCGCGTTTTTGCAACTGAAGATATTTATGTGGATACCGAGCGTATGCGGAAATACTTCCGCCTCGCCCGGTATTTTCCTTATGACCGCCTTTTTCCGTGGCAGACTTTCGCACTGGGGCTCTGGATGTGCACCTATCGCAGAGACGGAAGCCCCCGGTTCAAGACGTTGTTTGCTATGGTCGGGCGCGGCGCTGGCAAGGATGGCGTGATTGCCCTTTTTTCGGCGGCGCTGATCAGCCCATACAACCCGGTACCGCACTACAACGTGGATATCTGCGCCAACAACGAGGAGCAGGCTGTCACTCCCGTGAAGGATATCGTAGAAGCGCTGGAAAACCCAAAATGGGAAGCCAAGCTTTCGCGGTTTTACTATCACACAAAAGAGGTGCTGCAGGGGCGCAAGAATCTGGGCGAAGTAAAAGGCCGCACCAATAACCCAAAGAACCGAGATGGTATGCGTTCCGGCGCGGTTATCTTCAACGAGGTGCATCAGTACCAGAATTACGACAATATCAAAGTGTTTATCACCGGCCAAGGCAAGGTTGCAGAACCTCGCGTTGGCTTTTTTACATCCAACGGCGATGTATCGGATGGCCCTTTGGACGATTACCTTGCCCGCGGTCGGCGCATTTTGTTTGAGGGCGAACCGGATGAGGGCTTTTTGCCGTTCATCTGCTGCCTGAACACCAAGGACGAGGTGCACGACCCAGAAAACTGGTGCATGGCAAACCCTTCCCTGCCCTATCTTCCACATCTGATGCAGGAGATCCACGACGAATACCGCGACTGGAAAGAACGACCGGAGCAGAACGGCGATTTTATCACAAAACGCATGGGCATCCGGGACGGCGCGAAGGAAATCTCGGTCACAGACTACGAAAACGTCAGGGCAACGAACCACCCCTTGCCGAATATGGCTGGCTGGAGCTGCACTGTGGGCATTGATTACGCCGAAATGAACGACTGGGCGGCGGTAGACTTGCATTTTCGCAAAGGAGACCAGCGCTATGATATCAATCACGCATGGATCTGCGCAAACAGCAAGACCCTGCCCCGGGTAAAAGCCCCATGGCGAACGTGGTGCGAAAACGGAGACTGCACCTATGTGGACGATGTAAGCATCTCGCCGTATCTTCTGACGGATTTCATCCGGGAAGCCGGACGGAAATACACCGTAAAAAAAGTGGCGCTTGACCATTTCCGTTACACCATGATGGCAGAAGCGCTGCAAAGTATCGGTTTTGACGCAAAGGATAAAAACCGGGTGAAGCTGGTACGCCCCAGCGACATTATGCAGGTTGACCCAGTGATACAGGATTGCTTTGACCGCAATCTGTTTACTTGGGGCGATGTACCGCATCTGCGCTGGGCGGTCAACAATACCAAGCGCGTGCGAAGCAGCCGAAGTCAGGGTGTGGATACCGGAAACTTCATTTACGCCAAAATTGAGGGCAAAAGCCGAAAAACAGACCCGTTCATGGCGCTGGCGGCAGCCATGACGGTGGAAAGTGATCTGGGCACCGGTCAGGTGCAGCTGCCAAAGATCGGAGCATTTTGCTGGTAACTTGCCGGTAACTTGCCGGAAGGAGAAAAACAATGTCTTTTTCTGAGAAAATCAAACAGTTTTTTGGGTTTTCGCCGCCCGAGCAGAAGATCACCGCACATGATTTTCTGCTGAACGACGATGACCTGACCTGCGAAATGCTTGGCTACTGGCAGGAATACCAGCTGCGCGACCTCGCATTCAACTGTTGCGTAAACCTGATTGCGAACGCGATTGCAAACTGCGAGTTTAAGACGTTCGAGCGCGGGCAACCGGTCAAATCGGATTATTACTATCTGCTGAATGTAGAGCCGAACGTCAACGAAAACAGCACGGCGTTCTGGAAAAAAGTGATCTACAAGCTCTATGCCAAAAACGAAGCGCTTGTTGTCCCGATTCCGCGCGGGGGCAACGTTGAGCTGGTGGTTGCAGACAGCTGGACAAAGCCGGAGTACATCCCCACACAGGAAAATGTATACCGTCAGATACAGGTCGGGCAGCAGTCATACACCCGTGACCTAAAAGAACGCGAAGTACTGCACCTTACTCTTAACAACGATGACGCAAAAAAGGTTGTGGATGCACTTTATGAAAGCTACAAAAATCTGGTACAGTCCAGCATCAAGAGCAACGTCTGGAACAACGGTCGGCACATGAAGGTGCACGTCACGCAGGTTGCCAACGGTCAGGACGATTTTGAGAAAAAGTTTTCTGCCATGCTGGAAAGCAGCTATAAACCGTTTCTGGAATCCAACACCGGTATTTTGCCGGAATTTGACGGCTACGAATTCCAGTTGATGAACAACGGCACCGGCACAAAAGACACGCGGGACATCAAAGCCCTTTTGGATGACATTTTTTCTTTTACCGCGCGCGGACTGGGCATCCCACCTGTGCTTGTGCAGGGGAATGTGGCGGGCATCAACGACATTATCGCCCACTGGCTGACCACCGGCATCGACCCGCTGGCAGCGCAGATCAGCAAGGAGTTCAGCCGAAAGCTGATCCCCAAGGCGGATTGGCTGCGCGGAGACCGCGTATATGCGGACACCTCCACCATCCAGCACTTTGATATGTTCTCTAACGCGGCGAACATTGAAAAAATCGTTGAGAGCGCCGCATACAGCATCAACGAGCTGCGCGAAGCCACCGGCGGCGCGCCGCTGCCTGATGAATGGGCTAACATCCACTGGATGACCAAAAATATCGCTACCGTGGAAACCGTTGCAAGGGACGCCGCCACGGAAAGCAACCCGAAGGAGGAATAATATGCCGAAACCCTATTTTGATATCCAGCAGTTTGGCGAGCAGACGGATATCTATATCTTTGGCGATATCACAAGATACGCCGATGAAGCCAGCCAGGAGACCAGCGGGCACAGTCTTGTCCAGCAGCTGAAGAAAATCCCCGATGCAGCCGAGATCAATCTGCACATCGACAGCTTTGGCGGAAACGTTTCCGAAGGATGGGCGATCTACAACGCGCTGCAAAGCAGCCGTGCGCGGGTCACGTCCTATGCAGACGGGTTTGTTGCCAGCGCTGCCATTTACCCGTTTTTGGCTGGTCAGGAGCGTATCGCCAGCAATGTGAGCGCCTTTTACTTTCACCCGGCAAGCCAGCTTGCGGCCGGTTACGCCGAGGATCTGCGCAACGCGGCGAACGCACTGGACCAGCTGACCGAAATCGGGCTGGGCGCATTCACAAACGCCGGCATGGAGGAACAGGCTGCCCGCGACCTTGTAAACAGTAAGGCGTGGTACTCCCCTGCCGCTATGCTGGAAAAAGGTATTGCAACCAGCATCCGCAAAACCGGCGATGCTTCCGGCGTGTCCCAGAGCGTGCGCGGCTTGATCGTGCAGCAGCTTATGATGCCGCATAAGGATGAGACGCCGCCCGCTGAACCGAAGCCCAAAGAACCGCCCGCAAAGATCAGCCTGATGCAGATGCTTTGCAATATCTGAAAATAAGCCGTAAAGCAGCACTTCCTTTGTGGGGTGCTGCTTTTTAAATACCAAAAAGGAGAAATCAACATGAATCTTTCTGAACTGTACAAGAACAATCAGAAGCTGAACGATCTGCGCCAGAAGCTGCACGATGCTTACAAGAGCAACGACGAGAATGCTGTGACTGACACCTTCCTGCAGATGTTCCAGACCGTGGGCGACATCAACCGCGAGGAGTACCAGCAGCAGCTGAACGGCATGAAGCAGGAGCTGGACAACTCTGTCCTGTATGCCCGCGGCGTGCGCCAGCTGACCAACGACGAGCGCGAGTACTATCAGGCCGTGGAGAAGGCCATGCGCGCCGACAACCCCAAGCAGGCGCTGGAGAACGTGACCGTTGTGTTCCCGCAGACGGTTATCAGCCGCGTGATGGACGATCTGGCATCCAAGCACCCGCTGCTGAGTAAGATCCAGTTTACCCCCACTGGCGGCGCGATCCGCATGATGCTGAACACCGACGGCATCCACAAGGCCAAGTGGGGCAAGCTGTGCGCTAAGATCGTGGAGGAGCTGACCTCCGGCTTCAAGGAAGTGGATGCAGGTCTGTACAAGCTGTCTGCGTTCATCCCTGTCTGCAAGGCACAGCTGGATCTGGGCCCCGAGTGGCTGGA
>ERZ1026858.123-NODE-123-length-40870-cov-9.853804_pt1 | contig 40870 bp, 68 predicted proteins | sample MGYA00380159_ERZ1026858 | MGnify/ENA primary metagenome ERZ1026858 (study PRJEB33269, sample SAMEA4719795) | human gut metagenome | biome: human-associated habitat; feature: organic feature; material: feces | place: Cameroon | collected 2013-10 ...
GGAATTGCCACTCGAACCAGCCGTACTGTAATCGCCGCTCGAACCAGCCGTACTGGAATTGCCACTCGAACCAGCCGTACTGTAATCGCCGCTCGAACCAGCCGTACTGTAATAGCCGCTCGAACCAGCCGTACTGTAATTGCCGCTCGAACCAGCCGTACTGGAATTGCCGCTCGAACCAGCCGTACTGTAATCGCCGCTCGAAAAAGGTTCTTTGCCCTTCACCCGATTAAAAACGGCATTCACCGTCGCTTTTACCAGCCCTGCAAAATTCAGCTCACCTTTTACCGTCAGCTCAGTGCAAGCCAGTTTGCTGTCCTCTTCGCTTTTATCCACGTTCCCGCCGCACTCGACCTCAAAAAAGCGCGGGCCATCCTTCAACGGGTAGTAGTGCAGCACATCCAGAGGGTTCTCGTAGGCATGCATGCCGGCATTGCAACAGTCCGCTTTGTCCTCATGGTAGGTCTTGCCCACCTCATACTGCTTGCCACGGCACTGCATATTTTTGTCCATGGCCTTGTAGGCGATGATCTTTTCACTCATGCTTATACCTCCTTAACAAACTTCCCGGCGGTAGTGGTGTTCTTCTGGGCAGCGGCTGCGGCAAACAAGCTGGTCTGCCCGTTGGTCTGCTGAATCAGCATCACGGTGTTGGTGCTGGGCTTCCAGCGCTGGATGTACTCCACGGCTTCATCGAAGCGCTTGCGGGGAATGTTGCCCACGCTGTTCACCCGGAACCAGTCCTGCACATCGTGGTTGCACTCGCTGTACACCTTGCTGCGCACGTGGTTGTCAATGTAAGCCGGGGTGTCCTCGCCGCCAAGAGCACCGATCACCGCCCGGCTGATGGCCTTGCGCAGCACACGCTGCTGGTTGTAATCCACCGTCATGGTGTTCTCCAGCGCGGTGAGCCGCTCTTCTTGCCGCTGGGTGCGGTTGTCCAGCATAAACAGCGCCTGCATCTCCTTGCTGAGCTTGGGCATCATGTAGCTGCCGGTCTTGCGCAGGGTGGGCAGCACCTCGCTGGTGACCCACCGCTTAAACCGCACTGCGCCTTCCAGCTTGCTGCCAAAAATCAGGCTGTACAGGCCGGACTCGTTGATAATCGGCATAGGCTGTTTGCCGCCGGGGGTGTCGCAAATCGCGACACCCTTATCCTGTTCATCAACGTGCTTTGCAATCGCGTCGCGCGGGTTGCTGTAGCCCAGGGCTGCCGCCACGTCCTTGCCCACGAACCACGGCTCGCCGTTCTGGTCTACCGTGCGGATGTCCCCAAACTCGGGGCTTGTGAAAATTTGAATGTTTGCCATGTTTTGTCCTTTCTTGTCGTCCACCCCGGTGCCTGTTATAATAGGCAGGGAAGGGGGGTGGGATTTTGAATCAGTGGGAATACTGCAACCAGCGTGCAAACGAACTTGAACGTTACAATTACAAAACGCCGGGAGTAAATGTCGCTGACCCGGACGGCTCGGTTTGGAAAAAGCGCCGGGAAATCGACAACGCTCAACTTCAGACCGCAGCCGAATTGCAAAAACTGAGGGATGATTATGTGCAATACAAAATCGAGCAAGCGAAAAACGACCGTTTTAACAGGGTCTACAATTTCGCAATGATGCTAATAGCCATCGTGTCAATGATTATTGCTTTAGTAAAATGACAGCCAAAGCAAGGATCTCAATGCAGAGGGCAAGGATTTGAATTTGGTAATCTTTCACAGCGCCTTGCCTCCTATGACTTGGATTAGCAGCAACACTTGAAACGCTACAATACCTATGTTGACTGACGTGATGATGATGGATGCGATCATGTAGTCAGCCGTGGTCCAGTTGGAAATTCGCTCTTTCCAGCTGGGCTTTTTGTTTTGACTCATGCTTTGGCCTCCTTTTCTTTGATCAGTTCGCTGACTGCGGATTCCATCTTCTCGCGGATGCCGCTGGGCTTGCGCTTGCTGTTCAGGATCATCGAGCAATAGCTCTTTGTCCACCCCAGACGTTCTGCAAGCTGATCCAGCGTGACCTCGTTATTGTGCATTCGGCCAATCAGGCGGCCAGTCCACGGTTCAGGCACTCTTCCACCTCCCTGTTCTTGGTTAATAAATTGACAACAGCGCACCGATTTGCTATACTGTTCAAGGCTCCTAGTTAAACTGATTCAAAAGGACGGTGATTTCATTGACCAAACTTTTGAGCCAGCCAGTTCCAGACACAAGCAAGTGCGTGAAGCGCTAGGGCTTACAAGGCGGTGCCGACCCGCCAAAGGAAGCGGCGCACCCATAGCACTGTAAGTTGTTTTTGCAGCCCCGGCGTTACTTTTACGCCGCGCATGGCGCAAAAGATGTGCAAACAAGCACGTTTGCATTACCGCAGGGGTGCAAGTGCGTTCTGGTTACAAATCGGTGAAAAGTCTGTCTGTGAAGCGACCACAGGCAGATTTTTTCTTGTCGCCGTGTCAAAAGTAGTTGAAAAAGTTCACAGAATGTGATACTATGTATTTGCAGAACAAAGTACAGATTCCGTACACAGTATCCCGGTTGTGGGGCTGTGTACTTTGTGAACCTTTTTAACTAACAACGCCATTATAGCAGTTACTTTGTTTACTGTCAATGTTTTTCTGTGAACTTTAGTTACTTTGTGACTATGCACAAGTTTGGCGGTGATTTTTTATGTCCTTTTACGAAAAGTATTTAATGCTTTGCGATAAGAATAAAAAAACTCCGTCCGGGGCGGCTCTCGAAATGGGGCTTTCCAAGACAACTGTGAATCGTTGGAAAAATGGCGGTGGTATAACTGACGCAACCATTTTGAAAGTTGCATCTTATTTTGGCATTCCGAAAGAAGAGCTCACCGGAGAAGAGCAAAAAGAAAAGCCCAGCGCCCCGGAGACGGTAAGCCTGAGCGGCCTGTCTCCTGAAGATGCTGAGCTTGTACAAAAGATTTTGAACGCTTCGGAAGCGAAAAAGAACGCGATCCGGGAGCTGCTTTGAATCAACTGTTTAGAATATCGAGGACTTTCTGACGAAATGCAGGGTCACTCTTAAGCTTTTCGATGATTTTTCTGATTTCGTCCGGGCTGAAAGATGTGTCCTGCATTTTGTTTTGTCCTCCTTATATAATTGTTATGTGTGAGGTGTTGCGGTATGGCACGAGGCGGTCGCAGGAAAGTATCGATTTATACTCAGCGGGACCGCGAAAACAAACGGTGGCTTAAAAAAGTCGGGAAAGCAATCACGCCAAGCAAACGCACACAACGTGCGATAGCAAAAGCTATATTTTCTCCCGCTCCTTCTAGCTCTACAATTCAGAAAAGAGCGCCGTACAGGCAAGCACCTGTGAAATGGAAGGATGCGAGGCCCACATTTTTGCAATGGGCCGGTTGCTTTGCTGTTGGTTTAATTTGCTTATGCCCTATACTGAGCGTCTGGAAACCTTCTTTCGATATTTCAGAAATTTCCATTTTGTTCATCGCTTTCTTTGCCTTTCCTTTTTTGGTCGCAGCACTTTGCGTTGTTGATTATAACAAAACCAAATACCGCTCTTATCATTTGGAAGACACCGTGGCTGCTCCAGATACTTTTGATTCCCCTGCAATGGAAAGAATCGATAAGGCCACCCCAGAAGAAGCAATAGCGGAAATTGACCGGATGAACGCCAAGATTTTCATGGATGAATTTCAAGATTCCCTGAATATCATGCAGAAAACAGCAGATCCGGAGACTTTTTTCTCTCGGTACGACCTTGCTTTGGAACGTCTCGACAGCATGATCGAGCTGCAGCAGAAGGGAATAAAATTTACCCGTGACCTTCCGGCCTTGAAAGCTCAGGCGCTTGATCAGGAAACCACTGCCGAAACCGTAAATGTGCTGATAGATAATGCCTATGCAAAACAGATTCAGAAGCTTTCCACTCTCAAGACTGAGCGTGGCCGCTCAAACTCTACGCAAAGATGGTATGCATCTTTTGAGCCGTTTTTAGGCCGAATGCCACTCCGCTCTAAAGCGTATCTTGAAATGAAGCGCACCGCTTTGCAAGAGGTGTAACCAAATGGATTTATTTACAGCATTTTCGCTTATGACCGGCGAAGAGCCGCCCATTCCAGCAGAGGAACAAAAGTATTATCAAGAACCATCCTATTATAAGGATTATGTTCCGTCTTTCGCTCTTGATGCTGTGAATGGTATGCGTCGAGTGATTCCGTTTGCGGAGCAGATGCAAAATCAAGCCCATACCGCGAATGGATTGTACCGAACCGAAATCGCATTGCTGGAATATTGCTCATACGGGACATATCCACACCCGAGACATGGTTATCCAGGGCTTTGGTGGTTTGAGTATGGTATAAAAAATGTTGGGTATCATCTTCAAACGCTGGAAAAGCGGGGCTTTATCCAGTTGAATGAAAAGGGCAAGTACTTTTTAACCGAAAAGGGAAAATCTGAGCTTGATTCCAACATTTCAATGCTCGACGTTTAGGCGACAACCGCATTATACAACCGTAAATTGTAAATCGTCAAGCGCGTTTAATTGCGCAAAAATGCGCGAAAAATTTAGCATTTGCGCTGAATCGCTGAAATTTACGCTGACTTTTTGCTAAATACGCGCGTTTTTCGCGAACAACGCGCAAAATATGCGCGATATTATTCGCGGTCGGGCGGTTGTTGCAGAAAACGCAACAGGTCAGTGGCAAGCTCCCCGCCGGGTGCATCTGCTGCGGCCTTGAGCTGCCGGATGTCCCCGGCCTTGCGGGTCACGTAAAGCCGCGCCCGGGCCTGTCCCTCGAGCGTCATATCCTCATAACACGCCAGCGCGGCGCGGATGTGGGCGCAAAACAGCTGCATCTTGTCCATCTTTAGTCCTCCCAAGGTTCAGGTGTTCGGGTCGTGCCGGTCAAAACGGTGCCGGGCATCCCGTCAATGATGGTCATTTCGTTTTCTTTACCGTTTCTTTGCTCGAAATCCATTTTATTTCACCTCTGTTTTTGTTCAATTCGTCCAACTTGTTTTAGATTTTACCATTTTATGGGAAAACTTGAAGGACTTCTGCTCTGTCGAGTGGCATGGGTTTTTCCCATGTCGCTTTTTGTTTTTATGGCATGGAAATTTGTGAGGTTATAATTGATGAGCTACTTTACTGCGGAAAAGCTTGGCATCGCACTGGCGCGGGCCAGAGTCGCGGCAGGCTTGAGCCAAGTCGATATGGCCCGTCGCATCAACAAGGGAAAGGCTACAATTCAGAGCTGGGAATGCGGGGCGTCCAGCCCACCGGCTGACAAGATAATGGACTGGTTCGAGGCTTGCGGGGCTTCTCCGCTCCCCGCCATGCAGGAAATGCTGCACCCAGAGCTTTACAAAGAGCCCATACAGCGCAAATCGGACGAAGATCTGGATGAAGCGCTTACGGAATACTTTCGCACAGCTCCGCGAATTGTAAAAGAGATGGTGCTGTTTATCCTTTTGGGCCGGCATGGCAGCTATCCACCGGCGGTGTTTGCTGAGGTGTGCGCAAATCTGCATACCCCCTTACAAAACAAGGTGTCTGTCTGCGGCCAGATACTGGACAACTACGGGTTCGCCGTGGCTACAGGGACGGACCCGATTCCGTGGGAAGTCCAGCCGCCGGTGAGCCTGCTGCAGTCGGCGTACCAGGCTGGCAAAGAGGCCGCAAAGAGCGGCGAGGCCGACTATACCGCAAAGCGAGGTGAAGAACCTTGAAGTGCATCCGAGCCTGCTGCCGTCGGGAAATACCGGACGATGCATCTTTTTGCCCTTATTGCGGTAAAAAGCAGCCCGAAGCCGCCCCGCAGCAAAGAAAAAAGCGCCGCCGCCCAAAGGGCAGCGGCAGCGTATATAAGCTGAGTGGGACGAGGTCAAGGCCATATGTGGCTCTGACAGCCAAGCGGGACGTTCTGGGGACGTTTGCGACGCCGGGCGAAGCAGTACAAGCGCTGGACGCTTACAACGCCCAGAACACCCCCGCAGCGCGTCTGAAATGCACCTTTGCGGATGCCTATGCCCAATGGAGAGCGCAGCCAAAGTTTGAAAAACTCAGCACTGACATGAAAAAGGGCTATGAGCTGGCCTATGCAAAGGCTGCGCCGCTGTACGACCGACAGCTCCGGGACTTAAAAGCGGCAGACTATCAACAGGTGATTGACCAAATGGTGGAAAAGGGGCTCTCCCGCAGCTCCTGCGAAAAGCAGCGCACACTTTTCAGCCAGATCTGCGAGTGGGCGATGGCTCAGGACATCGTAAACAAAAACTATGCGATGCTCTTGCAGCTCCCGGCGGCTACAGGCAAAGCAGAGCGCACCCTGACCGCCCAGGAGATCGAGCAGATCAGCAGCCGACAAGATGACCCGAAGCTTGGGCAGACAGCACAAATCGCAATGGTGCTGCTTTACACCGGTATGCGTATTGATGAGCTGCTCTCCATGCGTTGCGACGACGTGCATCTAAAAGAGCGGTATATGCAGGGCGGTGAGAAGACCGAGGCAGGCAAAAACCGCATTATCCCCATCCTCGACCCTATTTATAAAATCATTGCCTTTTGGATGCTTGACAGCGGCTGTAAGTGGCTGATACCGTCCAAAGCCGGGACAAAGCTGGACAAGCGCAATGTGGCTACAAAGTTCCGGGCCTTGATGCAGGAGTGCCAGATAGAGGGGGTACATCCGCATACGCTGCGCCACACGGCCAGCAGCAAGATGGTGGAGTGCGGCCTGGAAAAGACCGCCGTGCAGGCCATCCTGGGCCACAAAAATTTCTCCACCACGGCCAACAAGTACGTCTCCCACAACGACCCGGTCTATCTGTTGCAGGAAATGCAAAAGATGAAATACTAGCTTTGTTAGATTGTTTGTTAGATTGTCACAGCACTTCAGGACGTTTCAGACCGTTTTGAGGTAAAAAGAAAGCGCACGGACGATTTGTTTTCATCGTTCGTGCGCTTATTTTTGGAGCTGGTGACAGGAGTTGAACCTGCAGCCCACTGATTACAAATCAGTTTTATTTTACGATTTATCTAGAATAAAGCAAAATTTGTTAGTCAGTTGTTGGCTTATTAAACTTAAAAGTTCAGCTTTTCAGATTTTGGCTGTATGTAAAAATAGCACATTTTGTGTCGTTTTACAATGCAGTTATCTTCCGCATGACCAGCTCATACTCTTTCGGGTATGCAAGCTTTATGGCACTCATGTGCTCATCAAGCACTTCCATCAAGCCGCCAAAGGGGGCGGCGCTGGCCGCTTCCACGAACTCGCTTTGCGGCTTTGTTTTTGTGGAGTATGCCGTCGGGTAAGACGTTGGCGGCAGCGCTTGAGCTTGCGCTTCTGCCGGTGTCTGCTTTTCTTCCAGCTCATTTCTTACAGTGCAGAGGGCGGCAAGTTTCTCCACGCTCTGCCAGTCGGTCGAGCCGCATTTAAGCTTGTGGATGTGGTCATTGATTTCGTCGATGTCCATATCTGCCGCCCTCCTCCCTTATGCATTGCGCAGAATGTCTGCCGCGCGTTTGTAGGCGTCTCGCTCTGCGCCGGTGGCGTCCTGCATCATGTCCTCGATGTCGGAGATCATGCGCTCACGACCATCCGTGCGGGAGTAATGCCCCCGTACATAATGGCGTCCACGGTTGGCGTAGCTGTTGCCCCGGTTGTAACCGTTTCCGGCATCGTGGCCGAAGGTCCCGCGCATGTCAGCTTCCCACTCGCCCGCACGGCTGTACTCGCCGCCCTCGCAGTAATCCTCGATGCGGTGGATGTCCAGGATGATGTCCACGATCTCGCCGATCATCTCGACGTCACCCGGGGAACGGTTCTTTTTGTCGGTCAGCTCCATGAGCTCGTCGCACATCTCATCTTTCAGATGATTCAGTTTATCCAGCATGACTTTGTCTCCTTTCTTATGCTACGCGTTCAGCAATCAGGTTGCTGTTTGCAATGCTGACTGCCTGCGCACTGGTGTTTTTGAGTGCCACGGTCACGCAGCAGCCACGCGGCACCTCGATAAAGGCGGCCACGAAAACATTGAAGTAATTTTCGACTGCCGCAGGGGTGACGATGGCGGTCGCGCTGGTCAGCGACTCGCCACTGACAGCCAGAGCCACGGAAACGGGTCCCACAGTGCCGCCGGTGGGAATGGCGATATTGCCGCCAAAGCTTACCTTGAAGCGCGCTTTGCACTGATTGGTCAGGCCCCGCAGAGTCACAAGGCCGCTGCCCTCACGGTGCATGATGCAGGCGGGGGCTTTCACGGCGGTCTCGGTCAGGGGAAGGCTTTCACCCGCTGCCACGCTGACGATGTTAGAATTAGAAAATTCAGCCATTATCGGAGGCCTCCTTTACAGAAAAGTCGGGCGCAGCAACAGGGAACGTCATCCGCTCCGAGTCTTTGTGCAGCTGCTTGTAAAAATCCATAAGCGCCGCACTGGGGTCAGGCTTGTCCATGTCGTTTACCATTCGCAAAATGTTGACATAGACGTTCAAGTCCATGATGTTCATTTTGTTCATGTCCATGCTGCCCAAATAGTTGATAAAACGCTGTTTCAGTTCTGCTACGGTCATTCAAATGCTCCTTTCATAGAAAAACGCCGGGACTACCGCCCCGGCGCTCTGGTTTGCAAAATCAGCTCAGGGGCTGAACAGACTACAATTTGTAGTCAGTTGCCATGATTCGGTTATGCGCAGCTGCCGCAGCCGGCACCACAGCCATAGTAAATGGCGTTGGGGTTGGGCACCTGATAGGCGGGCACGGGAACCTTCTGCTGCAGAGTCCCGATGATCTGGTTGGTCTGCGCGTTCATCGCGGTGGTCAGGAGCGCGCTCTGACGATCCTGAGAAGCAGCCCGGCGCAGCTCGTTGTTCTCGCTCTGGAGAGTTGCGATCTTATCGTTGGTCAGGAAGTCAAGCACCGCGCGGGTGTTGCTGTTCTGGTTCTCGATGATGTCCCGGGTATTGTTGTTCATGGTGTTCTGCGTTGCGCAGAAGCCCTGCTGCATCTGGTTCCGGGTATCGCATTCCTGGGTGGCCAGATTGTAGTTGACCCCCTGAATGGCGGTCTGGGTCTTGCAGCAGCAGTCTGCCAGCTGTGTAGCCAGAGCATTCTGCCCCTGCATCAGCGCAACGTTGGTGCTGTTGAAGCCCTGCTGCATGGCGTTGGTGACGCCGTTCAGGCCCTGCTGGACGCCGTTGAAGCCCTGGAGCATCCCGGTGTTCATGGCATAGAAGCCGTCGCAGAGGCCGTTGTTGATGCCGTCCAGCTTGCCCACGATAGCCTGTGTGTCAAAGCCGCGCTGCAGGTCTGCCTGGGTAACAGCGCTGGTCATGTAGGGCGAAGCACCGCCCATGCCCATACCGCCGCCCCAGCCAAAGCCGCCCATGCCGCCCCAGCCGAACATGCCAAAGATCAGGAAAAGGACGATCCAGCCCATCCAGTCGCCGCCCCAGCCGTTGAAGCCGTTGCCGTAACCGTTGGCGGGCTGCACCGGCATGGTCAGAACCGTGCTATCAGAAGAAAGAGACATAGTTTTACTCCTTTACGTTAGATTTTGAAATTTATTCCAAATGCGGCCGCATTTTAGAATCCAAACATACCTTTCATGCCGTTGAGCATCGGGGCGATTTGCTGCGCCCGCTGCTGAATGGCGTTGAGCTGCTGCTGCGAGAGCTGGCCGGAGGTGAGCATCTGGTTTATCATCTCCTGCGGGTTCTTGCCCTGCATCTGCCCCATAAACTGCTGAAACTGCCCACCAATGGGATTCTGAGCCTGTCGGCCCATCGAGTTATACAAGCTGCTGCCCATCGTTTAGCCCTCCTTTTCCGGCTCCGGCGCTTCCTGCTTTTCCAGTGCCGCCAGCTTTGCCGCCAGCGCGTCAAACTCCTTGCGGGTGACATACTCCCCGCCTGCGGCTTGCGTGGCTGCAATCGACGCTTTGGGGCCGCTGGTGCGCTCCTTGTAATCGTAGATGCGCAGCGGGAACGGCCTACCGTCCTGCCCCACTTCTTTGATGTAAAAGGTGTCGGAGTCTGCATCCAGCAAAAGCACCCGGCTGCCGTTGGCTACCAGATAACCCCGGGCCGCTGCCTCTCCCTGCACCCAGATAAAACCGCTGTCAGCCGGTGCGGCCTGTGCCTGCATTGTCGGCATCATGACCGGCTGCGGCTGGTACTGTGCCGCCCGGAGCTGTTCAAGCTGCCCCTGCGGCTGTTGCGGGTAATACACTTGCGGGTATCCGTTATAAATCGGCATCGTTTACTCCTCCTTGTACCAGTAATAAATCGGGCATTCCGCGCCGCTGTCCCAGCTGTCCCACCACTCGCCGTCGATCACGGTCAGGACGTGGCCGGAGCAGCCCAGCACGTACACGCCGCGAGGGTACTCCCGGGCAAAATCTGCCACAGTGTAACAGGTTGTGCAGTCTGCCTCCACCATGCGGCGCTTATAACCCTGTTTTTGGAGGTATGCGCCCCATGTGCGGTTGGCGCTGGGCATATCGCCGAGGGCGTAGCCGGTGAGCGCCAGCGCAATATACGCCTGCTCCCAGCTCTGACCGGTGGCCGCCGCTACCGCCCGCACGGCGCAGTCTCCGACGCTGCTCCCGTGGGGGTTGGGGTTAAACTTGTGCCACATGGCGCTCCCTCCCTTTGCGACAAGTGTACCTTTTTGAGTTGGGCCGAGAGTTAACGAACGCACAACAAAGGACAAATAATTTTGCAAAAAGCATTGACATATGACGTCATATGTGATACAATAAGGGTGTCAAGAGAACCACTTAAATATCAGGAGGTAACAAACCATGAAAAGCCATGAAATTATTGCTGATTACAGAGAATCCCTTAAAACCGTAAAATCTAATAAGGCTTTTACTCCGTGGACAAGCCACAATGAAAAAATCAAGCTCGTCCGTGGCTTGGCAGCAAGGAAGAACAAGCAGATCAACACTCTCAAAAAGCACCCGCAGGCAAAGGGTTACGAGGTTTATAGCTCCGCTGCAGCGGACATGATGAAAATGCTGAACGGGTTTGTCTGATTTGGAGGGTTAAATCATGGATGCACTTTTTGCCTCAGTCGTGCGGCTCAGTGAGCAAGAACTAAGCCTCAAAGAAATCAGCAAGCGCCTCCATATCAGCGAGCAAAAAGTCCGAAAAATCCTTATTACGGCAGGCGCGTGGTCAAGCGAGACCTCTAAAAAAATCAGCTCTCTTGTCGAAAGTGGAAAATCTTTGGACGAAATCCAGGCAGTCACCGGCCTCACTCGAAACGCCGTGCTGTCGTATCTCCCTTACGAAAGAGGGATGCAGAACACCGAATACCCCACCGTCAACGCTCTCAGGATCCGAAAATGCCGTCAAAACAAAAAGAAAGGAGAAGCAAATGGAGAAATTTGACCAAATCGCATACATCAGCGCTTACAACGAGGCTACTTATGACCGCCTGACTCTACGCATTCCCAAGGGTCAAAAAAAGGTCATACAAGATAGGGCCGCCGAAAAAGGCCTGAGCGTAAACGCTTATATCTCAGCCCTGATAAAAAAAGACTGCCATGAGTAAGTTAAATTTAATCAATATAAGAGCCGTACAGCGGCAGGAGGTTAATTATGGATAATAACACTTATATCCCGGAGATCGTCATCAATGCCGTTATCGCCCACAAGGGCAACGAACAAGTCTGCTTTGGCGTTGTCAGCTCCGTCAGCAATAACGTCAGCTCCAACATCGGAGGCGTGGACATCATCACCAAAAACGGTTACACCGGCGTATATGAGCCGGTCGGCGTCCCCTATCGTAAGGCCGTTACTATCGAGCTGCCGGAGGGCGTCCACTACGGTTATTACGCTCCTGTTCCCAACTGTAACCACTGTATCGGCTACTATGCTGACTATCAGAGCAAAGACGGCAACGGCTGCATGGTGTATGTCTCTTGCGATCCTCAGCTGGGCGATACCGTGAGCAAACCGGCAGCGCCTGACAGTATCGCAACCATCCCGGAGCACGATTACAGCAGCGCCATTGACCGCACCATTGCAGCAGGGTTGACAATGTCCGTACCTCAGCCGGATGGCTCTCGCAAAATCGTCCCTGTCGAGGTGCTGGCCGTCACCGAGCTGTACGGAGACCTCCACCCCGGCTATAACGCATAATAGGTGAGCTCTTGGAGCCTTAAAATCAAAAATAAAATACCCCCGGTGCTCCAAACGGAACACCGGGGGTATGCTTTATCCGAGGGTTTTATCAATGCCTTTCAGCCGGTAGCCTATCGCCGTCCGGCTGTAATGTGTCTGTGCTGCAATGTCCGCACAGCATAGCCGCTCAACGTACCGCAAAAGAGCTATCTTTCGGTCAACCCTCCCAAGCGGTGCGCTTTTGATGGCGGCTATCATCTGCTGTCGGTCAAGTCCTTGCAGCGCAGCGGGCAGCACTACGCGAGCCGCCGCCACAGGCAGCACCGAGCCAAAAAGGCTGCGGCAGCTGTCCGGCGTTGCGCACTCGAACGGTCACGGCACGGTAATGTCCCATTTTGCCGCCGTTGGCAAAATGGTCACACACTGCGGGCCACAAAATCGGGTACGCACGCTGATCATAATAATAGCGCGGCGTTTGCTCGTATGTAGTGCTTGCCATAATAATCTCCTTACTGCTTTTCCAGCGCCGCTCGGGCGCGGTCAAAGAAAAACTGGATGACCGCGCCGATGGTCTCATCGGTGATGGCCCAGCTGATAAGTCTGCCCCACTTGCTGGCGCCGAGTGCCATGCGAAGCATCTTGACGACCCACGCTTTGCGCTCTGCGCCGCGTTTCGTCCCCTGAATCTCCTGCTCTGCCCTCTCGATGAGGTCCAGCACCAGCGGCTTTACCGCTGCGCCGTAGCCCAGGCGGATGCAGCCCAGGGCGTAAAAGATAAAGCCGCCCAGCATCAGCACTGCCGCCACCGGGGCAGGGATAAGGTCAAAAAGCTTAGTTGCCAGTGCTTCCATGATTGGTCACTCCTTTTAACAGATAGTTGTCAATGTCGGTGCGGCTCTTCTGCATTCCCTCGCGGTTGTTGCCGGAGAGTTGGGCATCCAGCAGATTGCGCACCCCGTCGAGGGTCAGACGACTCACCTCGTCGATTTCGTCAAAGCGGCGCAGGTCTCGGGCAAGGGCCTGTGTGTGCTGAAGCTGGCCCTGCTCTAAGGTGCCGATGCGCTTGTCCATCTCATCCAGACGCTTGTTCTGTGCGTTGTCCGGCTCCTGCGCCTTTTTGATGTACTTGTGGATGATTTCCAGCACCTTGTCGATGGTGATGGCCGCAGCACACAGACTGCCCAGGATGCCAAGTATCCACAGCAAAGCTTCTTTTTCGGTCATTTGCCCTCCCGGAGACGGGTCAGGCCCTTCTTGCGGATGATACGGGGGTAGTTGAGGGTGGTCACGTTGAGGTCTACGTTGCCGCTGACGCCCGGCACAGCGCCCTTGCTGGTGTGCTGGTGGGCGTTGTAGTTAAACGTCACGTTGGGCGTCTTGCCGGTGTAGTCGGCCAGCCAGACGTCGTAAGGCTTGAGCGCCGCGCCGCCCACATAAAGGCGGGAGTTTGCGAAGCTGGTGTAGGTGTAGAGCTGGGCATAAAAACCCATCTGCTCCACCTCATGCAGGGCGTAGGCCGTCAGGTCGGTCAGGCTCTGCTTGTCCAGACTGCCCAGCCGGTTGTCTTCCACGTCCACCGCCACCGGCAGGGTCAGCTCCTTGCCGTACACTGCCTGCCGCAGCAGGGCAAGCTCTTCGTCGGCCATGGCCTCGCTGGTGGCATAGGTGTAGTAGTAGACGCCCACGTCCAGCCCGGCAGCCCGGGCATTGCGGTAGTTGGTCTCGAAGGTGGGGTCGATGTAGAGGCCATCTGCCCGCTTGGAGAGCCTGTGATTGGTGCTCACGGTCTTGAGCATCGCCCCCTTGTAGCCCGCCGCTGCCACCTGCGCCCAGTCGATAAGGCCCTGATACCGGCTTACGTCGATGTATCGGTACGGCGGGTCGCCCTCCCAGCCGGTGACGTCCTCTGCCCCGGGGGCTTGGGGTGCAGGCTCAGGCTCGCCGGTGTCCGGCTTGTCTCCCGGGCCAAAGATAGCCCGCACCAGCTTTTCCAGCAGCTCCAGCAGCTTACTCATCGTAGTCCTCCCCCGTGATCTCCTTGTACCGCTCCGCGGTGATTTCACCCTTGGCCACCCGCTTGGCCAGCTCCCGCTTGACCCCGGGGCGGCGGCTTGCGGGCATCTCTGCCCACGTCTTGGTGCCTGCGACCAATCTGTTTGCCCAGATTTTATCCATACTGTACCTCCTTACTTATTGACGGCGGCATCCAGCTCGCACAGCGAGTCCTCGATAGTCGCCAGCCGCTCCTGTGATACCATGTCCAGCTCACACAGGGCGTCTTCGATTCCCGCCACGAGGCCGGGCAGCTCCCTGAGCTTCCGCTCATCTTCCAGCTTCTTGTGGAGCTCTTTCAGGCTCTTTTCTGTCTTGTGCAGACTCATCCGATCACACCTCCGATCATGGTCAGCGTCCCCCCGGTTCCGCTTTCGCCCCGGGTAATCGTCACCTTGTAGTTAAAGGCCGCTCCCTTGGCGGCGGTCTTGTTGGTAAAAGCGTGGTGGACAAAGGCCCGGCTCTCACCGCGCTGGATGTCGGTGCAGTTCTCCCACACGGGACTGCCGTCTAAGGCGTTGTTGGTCAGTTCCACGCTGAGGCTCATATCTGCCGGGAAACTGCCCTCCAGCGTCAGCGCGGCCACGGTGATGGTGTCGTCCGCCGTCAGCGGCTGGGCCAGCGAGAGGACGGCACGGGTCACGTTTTTGGTAAAGGTGGCTGTCCACTCTGTCGTGGTCTTTCCGTCGTCCACTTCCAGAGTCAGGGTGTTCTCCCCGTTGAGTATCTGCTGGAACAGCGCCTTTTCGCTCAGGCACTGTACCGTGAGTTCGGTGCCGGTAGCCACGTTTTCTCGGACGGACATCTCCACGCCGTTCACCTTTTCGGTGATGCGCATGGGATCTCCGTCGCCGTCGGTCACGGTGTAGGACAGAGTAAACGGCTCGTTTTTCTCGCCGAGCGCCACGCCGCTCTCGCCCACATCGGAAGTGATTTCCGGCGGCTGGTTCACGGTCGGGAAGCCGTCCTTGTCGATGTACAGCGTCTCCGGCAGGGTGAAACAGGGAAGGTAGCCGTAAGAAGTGCCGTAAGTTCCTTTGGCAGTCGAAAGACTGGAACCGCTTGCGGAAGCTATGTATATGCCGTTTGCGTAGTAATAGCTCGTCGGAAAATGCGATTCGTCAGTATACGTAATGCTCATATCTGGACTTCTCGTCCAGATACCGCTTCCGTAGCGGTTTCGAATGTTGCTGATCCTGCTGATCGCGGCTGAGGAAAGCGCAGAGCCATCGGAGAAGCTTGAGCCCCCGACTTCCGCTGCCGAAATGGAAAAAAAGCTTGACTCGTATGTTTCGCTGGCAAGTGCTGTTCCGCTACTACCGCCAATACTGGCATGGTTATAATGGTAAGCATATTGACCGGCATATTTTGTACTGCCAATCAAGTTCCGTACTTCGTTGGTAAACTTATTCACATAGGTGTTTTTGTACCAGGTGTCCTCGTCGTTACTATTGACTCTGTAATCATCTTTCTTAGACGTAGTATGTGTCCCGCTTGTCGCCGGACTCTCCCGGCAAAACATCGTCCGCCCCTTGCCGTTCAGGCCCGACTCGTAGTTGTGGGCCAGCACGTAAAACTTGACTTTGGTGCTGCCTTCCATCAGGTAGACAAAGCCATCGCCAATGGCCAAATCTTTAATCTGCATTCCAATCCTCCTTTCTCTCAAAACTCCACCCGGCTTGCCGCCTTATTCCACACGCCCGTCAGCTCCACGCCGTCCAGCGTGTCAAAAGCCGAGACGAAACCGATACCGTTTACATCTGTGCCATGCACCATCTCCAACAGTTTGATGCGCACACCGGTGGCGGCTGCGTCCGCCGCCGCGCCGGAGATGGTGAGGGTCTTGTCGGTCTCGATTTTGATGGCGTTGATACGGTCGCCGGTGGCTTTGGCGTCTGCGGGAGCGCCCTTGACGGTTAGGGTGGGGTCGGTGGTGACGCGGCCCTCAGTCTCCTTGGCAAACTGCTCTGCCCTCTTGGCGGACGCTTCGGCGGCAGCTTTGGAGCTTTCGGCGGCCTCGGCCTGCTGCGTGGCAGTCTCGGCCCGCTGCGTGGCAATGCCCGCCTGCTGTTCTGCGGTCCGGGCAGAGGCAGCGGCGGCTTCCTTGGCCTCGGCGGCAGTTTTGGCGCTGGCTGCGGCCTCCTCTGCCTTTTGGGTGGCGGTGGCGGCAAAGCCCTCCACATACTCAAGGCTCTCAGCCATAGCCTCCCGCACCTCGACGCCCCGCTTTGCCTTGCGGACGTCGTTGATGTTTTCTTCAAAAGTCTTGTTCACAGGCTCTTTACCTCCGTAGGCTCGTCATAGATGACGTCCTCATCAAAATAAAAATCGTCCCACAGCCAGTCTGCACCCGCGTAGGCGGTGGCATTGTACTTGTAGGGATTGCACGTGCCGGTGATGGAAAAAGTGCCGGTATGCCGGTCTCTGCTCTGTGGCGACACTGTCCACAGGCCCAACCAGAAGTTGGCCGGGTCCTCGTCCAGTACGCAGCGCAGCCACTGCCCCTGCAAGGCGTTTTCGAGGACGCTCTGCACCTTGCGGCGCTCATCCGGCGGAGCCTTACATTTGAGGTCAAGCCGGATGGTGCGCTGGAGGTAGTGTACTTTGCCGTCCACAGCCCGGGTGAGGTCGAGCAGGAAATCGCCGCCCGGCACCTGCACAAGCTTTTTGTCCGGCTCTGCGCCGGAGATGAGCGGGCTGCCAACCAACAGGTAAAGACCGAGGTCGTTCAAGGTGTGCAGAGAGCCGATTTTTGCCCCCATGAGCTTGCCCATAAAAATCACGCTCCTTTACATAAAGCCCTGCAGCGCCTCTGGGCGGCAGGCCGTATCATCCTGCACCCATGCGCCTGCCGCCGTCTGTCGGTATCCGCTGCCAAAGGTCACGCCGCTTTTGGACGCCGTGACGTCCCGCCGCTGGGCCAGAGCGCCGGGGAAGAGGATGGAGTATGTCTTGCCGTTCACCGGCAGCACCGCAAAGGCCCGACCCATGCCCCTGGCGGCAGCCCACGCTGCGGCGTCTCCGTCGTAGGTGAGCAGCACCGCCGCATAGCCGGAGAGGTCTGTGCTCGTGGTCTGGGCCGCAAAGGTGGAGCCCGACCAGCTTTGCAGTTCGGTCCCGTTTTTCACGCCGGAGAAGGTCAGGCCATCCGTCCCGAAATGGATGTTGGCCGTGATGCTGGCGTGGCCGACGGTCATGCCGGAGGCGGGGGCATAGTCGATGAAATCGCTGGCCGTCTTGCCTGCCTGCGTGGTGTCTATCTGCGTTGTACCTGCATACCGGCTGGTGGATGCCGTCTTTTCGGAGAGCTCGTTGGTCACGCCCAGATTTGCCACGGCCCGGTCGGTGAGGGTGCGCCGGGTCATGCCAAAGGTGTACTCCTTCTTCTCCGGGTAGTCGAGCGGCTCCACCAGCTTGGTGCAGAGCATGATCACGTCGATGCTGTGGGGCTTGCTGATGATATGGGCAAAGCTGGCAAAGGTCAGCCGCTCGGTATCATAGCCCGCGTCCACAAGGTCAACGGCCTTGACCTCATAGCTCATGGTCATGAGGTCGTTCTTTTCCAGGTCCTGCACCGCGGCGGCAAAGGTGGCGTCGCTGCTGTCCGTGTCAAACTCCCTGATCTTGGAGACCACGCCAAACTTTTTTACGGCCTCGTCGTTCTGGATCCACCCGTATTCCCGATTCCAGCTGTAGCCTTTTTTCGGGAGGTACTTGTCCACGGCGCTCTGGCTCGTGCCGTTGATGCCGTAGCGCTCTTCGTGGGTGCCGGTCGTCACAGTAGTCGAGCCCCATTTAAACCAGAGGAATTTGTACTTCCACTGGGTCTTGGTCTCTTCGACGGTGTGCTTGTTGCCCATCGGCCAGATGCGGGTAAAAAGGTCGTTGGTGTCGGTCTTCTCGGTAAAGTCCAGCAGATTCACGCCATATTCGATGTTCTGGGCGGTCTGCCGGTCAGCCTCGTATGCCTGGTCGCAGTAGTTGAGCACGTTCATGCCGGTGGTGGAGTTATAGGTGCAGTAAGCGTAGCCGCCGTAGGTCTTGAGCACCATTTTGCTGATGATGTCCCAGGTGCTGCCGTAGTCCTCACCCACGCCGTACTGGTTGCGGTCGCCGTAGCTCACCACAAGGTCGCCGAGGGCGGCAGTCACCTTGCCCAGCTCAAACTTTTTCATTTTGTCGTAGCTGGTCTGTTCCTCGTAGCCGTCGCCGCCGGAGATCTGGGAGTTGTGGGCTTTGATGAGGTATTCCAAAAAATCCCTCAGCTTGCCCTCGTAGTTGAAAGGGGTAATGCAGCTGTCGTTGAAATAGCTGAGAGCCCCCTCGCAGTAGATGACCCGGCGGTTGAGCCAGTCGGCTTCGTGGCTGAGTACACGTCCCCGCCATATCTCCTTGCCGTCCTGATGCACCGCCACAGCGGTAGACATCTTCTGCATGGATTCGTAGCAGGGGTGGGTGCGCAGCATGGTAAAAGTAAGGCTGCCGCCCTTGCTCACCTCGCGTGTAAGCTTGGGCGACAGCACCACAGCCTGTCGGTTGCCCGGCTGATAGACGGTCAGCTTGTTTTCGGGGTCACCGTAGGGATATGCAAAAATCTCGTACATCTCAGTTGCCCCTTTCTGCAAGCATCTGGATATGGCCCAGCTGGTCGTTCATGCCGGGGGCGAGAGCGCCCACAATGGTGCCGTCATCCAGCACGATCTGCTGATTTGCCACGTCGGGCAGATACTGCTCCACTACGGTGCTCAGCTTTGCAAGCTGAGCTTGTATTTCTGCCTGATATTTGGGAACGGAATTGTTGTTGGGGTTGTAGGTAAAGGGGTCGCTGCGGTAGTCGTAGCCCGCAAAAGCCCGCTCGTTGCCGTACCAGTAGGCGTCCTGAATGTCCAGATAGCTCATGGCGCCAGACGAGGTGCTTTCTGCCGCAGCAGACGAAGACGAGGACTTTTTGCCAAACTTTTTGCCGAAGAAGTAGCTGATCCAGCCGATAGGGCCGGTTGCCGCCAGAAGCGCGCCGGAGAGGAGCTTGCTTCCCAGAGAGCGCTCTTCGCCAGAATCCTCGCGGGCGCGGGCGTTCTGGCCCATCTTGAAGCCCACAACGCCCTCTGCAATGACGGCCAGCACGGCAAGGCACTCCGGGAAAAAGGAGGCCGCTCCGCCCGCTGCGGACGCAATGGCCTGCCCAGCGCCGGCTTCACCGGCAGCCGCCGCAGCCTTCGTACCGCCGCCGAACAGCTTGAGGATGCTGCTGACGATGCCGCCGGAGCCTCCGGTGCCGGAAAGGCCCTTCATGGCGGCGGCAAAGCTCTGCACTTCTTTGGTGGAGCCGTTGACCGCCGGGGTGATGCCGTTACTGAAGAGGTCTGCAATGCTCTGCAGCGCCCCCTGAATGCCGCCCTGCGCGTAGTGCTCATTGATGGCAGTCATTGCATCGTCTGCCCATTTCAGGATGGTGTTGCGCTGCTCTTGCGTCACCTGCCCGAAAATGACCTTTACCACATCCCCGGCGATGGCCTTGCCGTCTTTGTTCTTGATGCCGGTAAAGAGGGACTTCACCAGCCCGAAAATGCCTTTGTCAGACTGCCCCTGAATCTCGGAGATATACTTTTCGGTGCGGGAAAGCGCAGCCTGGATGCTTTTTTCGGCCTCTTCGGTGTCGACCTTGGTATTCTGGAGCACACCGTCGATATAGGTGTTGATGGTTTTGGTGGTCCGGGCCACGCCATCGACGATGTTTTCTTCGGTGATGGTCTCAGTCTTTTCGATGTGTTCGGTGTTGTCGGCGTATTTTTTGGTGACTTCCTGAATCGCCGTGGTCACGCCGCCTTCTACCTTGCTGGTGGTGCGGGTCAGGGTGGCCGCCAGCGTTTTCGACATATCGTCGTACGTCTTTGTGGTTTTGGTCACCACGCCGTTGACCTTGGTCTCCACCTGCTTATAGGTGGTCTCAATGCCATCGACCATCTCCTTGCCGGTCGTGGTGGTGGTCTCGGTGATGCGGTCTTTGATGCTGCCCGCGCTGTCCTTGACCTTTTCGGTGAGAGTCTGGATGCTGGTGGTCACGGTGCCGAGGGCATTCTGAGTGGTAGTCGTAGCCGTTCTGGAGATGGACGAAATGACCGTTTCGGTGGTGGACTTTGAGCCAGACTTGCCGCCGGAAGAGCCCCCACCGCTGCCGCCAGTGGGGATGGAGCTACCACCGGCGCCGGCGGCAGCAGCAAGCTCAGCCTGCCGCTCAGACCAGCTCTTGTTGCTGATGCCAACGCCATTTAGCGCTGCCTGCCTGCGGCGGTCGCGGGAGTTCTGCTGGTCGGTTGATGCGCGGTAGTCCTCGTAGCTGTCATAATCGGAGTAGGCAGTTTTGCCAAGGGCCTTGTTTAGGGCGTAACTGGCTCTATCCAGAGCGCTTACAGCCGCCGAACCCAGCCTGCCAAAACTGCTGATGATGGTGCTGATCGGGTTGTCCAGGCCGAGAATCGCTTCGCCGAGACCTTTCCACCCATCCTTTTTGTAAGCGTCCTGCGCAGCCACCACCATATTGTTCAGGTTGCCGATGACCACGCCGATTCCGCTGCTCAGATCGCTTGTCATAAGACCAGCCAGCTGGCTCACGTTATCTTTCAACGTGGATACCCGGCCATTCATGGTCTGGCTTTGGGTGTCCATGGCGTTGTAATATCGTCCGCCCTCTTCGCTGGCCGCGATAAGGGCCTGAGACAGAGTATCATAGCTGATGGTCATCTTCTGGACTTCCTGCACCGATTTTCCGGTGTAGTCGGCCAGGACCTGATAGACGTTGATACCTGCATAGGCAAACTGCTTGATGTCGATGGCGGACGCCTTGCCCACGTTGGCGATCTGCTGCAGGTTTGCCGACATGCGGGACAGCTCTGCATTGCCGCCACCTGTAGCCGAAACAGCGTCGCCCAGCGCCATGATGACCTTGCGGGAGTAGCCTGCATTTTCACCGGCGCTGATGAGCAGCTGATTGGCCTGTGTCAGGCTCGCCACGTCAAAGGGGGTGCGGGCGGCGTCCTCCTGAATGGCGTCCATGGCTGCTTTGGCCGCCTCAGCACTGCCCAGCATGTTGGTAAACCCGGTGGTGTAGCTTTCCAGCTGGGCGTTATACTGGATACCGGTCTGGATAAAATCCTTGGCCGCAGACAGGGCCATGGAGCTTACGTTGGAGATGACGGCGGTAAGCAGGTTGGCTTTGGTGATGGCTCCGGTGAGAGAGCCGCTGGCGGTCTCAGATGCCCCGCCAAACTCCGTCATGCCGACGTTGGCTGATTTCAGAGCCGAGGTGGTCTCTTTCAGTTCGGCTCGGGCAGAGGCCAGAGCGGCTTTCAGCTCCTTGGTCTGCGCAGAGGTGTGCCCGGTCTTTTCAGCCGATTCGTTGTATCGCTTTGTCAGCTCGGCGACTTTCTGCGCTGCTTTGCTGTACTCGGAGCCCAGCTCCGTGACAACTCTTTTGGTGCTGTTCTGCACGTTTTGGATGCTCTGCCGGTAAGCGGAATCATTCAGCGACAGAGTCGCTTCCAGATTAAAGATGTTCAGGGCGTTTCACCTCCTCCGCACAGCTCCGCCAGAGCTTTTGCATTGTCGGCGGTGATCTGCTCCGCCGTGCGGGTGTCTTCTTTGGTGTGCAGCAGGGGGAAATGCTTGGATGCAAGCCCGGAGTAAAGGGGCTGGATGCCGAGATACTGCCCGATGGCGTCGGCCACATAGTCCCGGAAAAGCTGCGCCTCCTGATGCCTGCGCACCTCGGCGCGGATATGCTCCATGATGTACGGCTTGCCCAGCAGCCGGAGCATATCCAGCCGGATGGTGGATACCAGCCGCCGGTAGCCGTCCGCGCCGATCACATCAAGGACTGAAAAAAATCCATGAAGTCCACGTCCCGGAGCGCCCGGCTCATGGCAGAGGCCAGCACCCGGGTAGGCGGCTGCTCCTCATCCTTGTCCAGCACCACGAACAGGGGCAGGATGCCGAGGGTGAGGTCTGCCTTGTCCGTGTAGAGCAGCTTGGTCATGTCCACAGCGTTTTTGTTAGCCTGCGCCCGGCGCTTTTCCAGCCGCTCTGCGTCCGTCTCCGTGCCGGTCAGTTCCGGCTCGCGGCCCAGAATGTCCATCACGCCGGAGTCTGCCACGTACTTTTTATAAGCCTGCGCACACTCATAGGTGCGCTTGAGGTATTCGGTGCCGTCGAGATCGATGATATTGCGCATATGTCCTCCTTAGTCCCCGGTCGGGGCCTTGACGATCGAGTAAAATTCCATGGGGGCCTGAGTGGGATTTTCCAGGTCGGCGTAGCCGGTGAGAGTGATCTGCATGGAGCCGCCGCCACGGTGAGCCGTCTTGAGGCTCAGGCCGCCGGAAGAAAGGGCGTTAAAAATTTTGCAAACCAGAAAGCCGCCGCCGATCATAGGGCCAACCCAGTACAGCTCCCTGTAGTCCTTCAGGGCAGCCTCGATGCGGGGGACCACATGGGTGGGGTCGTCCGCATCGATGTCAGCCGTGCCGATGGCCAGCTTGAGCACGTCGGGGCTTGCGTTGGGAGTGGTAAAGGCGATGGTGGCGGTTGTTCCGGTGACCTCATTGCCCTGCTTGGTGTTGGTGGGTGCGTTGTCGATGTCAGCCAGCGTATCCTCCATGCTGTTGCTGTAGGAGATGGTCACGCCGCCCTGCGTGGCACATACGACATTGGCGCTGTCGATTTTGGGAGCGGAAAGATCAAATGTGGAAAGCAGATTGCCGGAGCCTTTCGGGATGCTCTTGAACGCATCCGGGGTCAGCACATTGACCGCGAACTTTTTTGCCAGAGTTTCAGGCATAAATAATCCTTTCTCACGGGATAAGCCGTGTAAGCTCAAAATTGAGGTATTCGCACAGATAGCCCTCGGGCGGGTTGTCGAGCGGCTGCGCCCACGGTGAGCCTGTGCGCAAAAGAATAGCGCCGCCCTCGCATTCGATGGTCAAACCATCTGCAAGGGCTGCGCTTATCTTGTCTTCGGTCTGTAAAATAGGTGTCCGGCCTTTGGCACTCGGGTACCAAAGCCGGGCGTGGAAGGTGCCGGACTCATTCCAGCCGCCGGGAATTGTCGGCTGATAGGTCAGATACGGCAGTTCTGCGCTGGGAGGGATGTTATCTTCCAGGTAGCCGGGGATGCCGAAGCTGTTGAAAAACGCATTCAGCGCCCGGTTGATGCTCTCAGACGGTCCCATTACGGCAGCACCGCCTTTTTGCACTTGACGGCCCGCAGGCCCATGCCGGATTCCGGCGGGGCGTTGCCCTCATCGGCTGCACTCGTTACCTGAAAGGTCTGCCCATCGCTCACCCGCTTGATGTAGTCCGGGAAAGCCAGCGGCACACCGGTGTTGACCAGCAGCGTATAGGTGGATGCCGTGTTAGCCTGCTCTGCAACCTGAGCCTCCACGGTGGTGTCGTGGCGCTCTACGGCCTCAAATTCCGGGCCGTCCGTCCAGCCGGACACAAAGCCGCCCACGCCGTCCGGCTCATAGCTGCGGGTCTGAAAACGGTATTTTTTGGTGAAGCTCTGCATCACGGTGGATGCAGCGAACGGATTGACCATGTCACATCTTCCTCCACTGGTTGATCTCAGATTTATAGCGGGTCTTGCCGTCTGCGGGAAGGCCGTCCGCGCCTGTAGCCATCGTGCCGGACCACCCGGCAAAGGACTGGGACACATACACTCCGCCGGAGGGCAGAGCCTTGTCGTATGTGTCGATTTTTTCAGCAAGCGCCACAAAAGCAGGCGGCACGCGCATAGGCTGCACCGTCCCGGTGAAGGTCTCGGCCACTAAATCACCGTCCCCTGCTTTGTGTACACCATCGTTGAAGATGGATCCGCACACGAGAAAATACTGCCCCGGGACTACCCCGGCGGGAACGGTATCCAGCTCAAAGACAAACTCCCCGGCAACGGGGTCGTCCGCCCGGTCAAAGAAATTGTGCGTCAGTGCGCACAGCTCAGGGACGGTCATGAGGTGTCACCTCCTGTTTAGCCCAGAGAGACCATCTTACCGATCTTGATGTTTTCGGGCTTGAACTTGCGCTCCCAGTTTGCCTTCTTGGCAAGATCGGTGGTCGCAGGCGAAGCGCCGGTCACGTTGTCTGCCTTGAAGCTGAAGCCATTGGGGTGGATCACGCGGCCCTCCTTGGTATACAGCTTCTGAATACCGGCCTTCTCTTCGGGGTCGTAATCGGTGTAGTAGGGGTTCTCGTAGTTGGTCTTGCGGCAACCGACGAAGGAACCGACGCCCAGGAAATAGGTGTTGTAAGCCGTGGTTGCGCCGCTCGACAACGTCACGGAGGCCTTAGTTGCTGCGTCATTGACAAGAACCGTCATGCCGCCAATGCGGGGCAGAGTGACCTCGGTGCGCAGTGCGTCGTTGAAAGTGTACTTGTCGTAATCGACCAACTGCAGGGCCTTATACTTCGCCAGAATCATGCTGTGCAGCACGATCAGGCCGCCAGAAGATGCGGTATCGCCAAACGCGGCCTGCTGTGCATACAGAATGGTCTCTGCATCCACCTTGCTATTGTCGTTTTTGGTGATGTCGTAGATATGGGAGCTCATATCGGTATTCTGCAGAACTGCGTCAACCTCGGTCATGAGTTCCTTCTGCCATACCTGCTGGTAGAAGTGGGTCACCTGCTGTGCAATGTGCTCCATGGGCTTTGCGCCGGTCAGTTCGCGGGTAAAGTCCTGTGCTTTCCATGCCTTCATGCGCTGGATCAGCATACAGGTCTGCTTGCTGCCGGAAATGTCGGTGGGCTCGTTATTAGTGTTGCCGTCGTTGTTCAGTGCAGGGGAAGCGTTTGCGTCCAGCTCGGTGTAGAACGGGATAGTCGCCACGTTGCCCTTTTCGCCGATCAGGCTCATGATAGAAGCGTCCTCACGGATGACGCCAGATGCGATGATGTTGGTGTTGATGGTGTTCTGTTCGGCCATGTAATCGCCGAACACCTCAACGTCGAAATCGAAGCCGCCAAAAGTGCCAGTCTGTGCCATATAATAGCCTCACTTTCTTACTTTGCCCGGAGCTGCTGGTACAGCTCGGGGTTGCTGTTCTTGAGCTTGATACGGTCATCAAGGCTCATCTTTTTGAAATCCTCGGGAGAAGTCCCGGCGTAACTGGTGGGCGGGGTGTCCACCTTTGCGCCGGTGGTTTTGGTGGTGGCAATTTTGCCGCCCCAAGTGGTTTTGATGCTGGAAAGTTGCTTTTCGGCGTCTTTCACCTTGCCGTCGGCGTCCAGTTCCAGACCGGCAGCGAACTCGTCGCCCTTCTTGGAGTCGTCGGCAATGTCGTCGATGTACTTTTCCAGCACGCCCGCCTGCTTGAGCAGCTGCTTAAATGCAGCGATCTTGGCTGCCTTGCTGGCTGCTGCTGTCTGCTGGGCCTTGTAGTCGGTCAGCGCTTTTTCTGCGGCCTGCTTGCCGCCGTTGGCTGCGTCCCGGTCTTTCTCGGCCTGTGTACGGGCTGTTTTTTCTGCATCCAGCTGGTCTTTGAGTTCGTCCGTCTCCTTGTGCAGGGCGTCCAGAATGGCATTTGCCTTGTCATCGTTGGAGGTTTCGGGGTTCTCCAGAATCGTGCGGATGTCAGCTCTTTTGAGTGCCATGTGATAGTCCTTTCTGCCCTTGCTCGGGCTGCCATGCTTGGCAATAAGGTGTATTTGCCGGACGTGCTGCCGGTGTGGTGCCGCCTGTGGGGCTTGAACCCACGTCCCCCGGATTACAAATCCGGCGCTCTGCCAACCTGAGCTGAAGCGGCATAAAAAAGCGGCTGACGCTGTGCGCCAACCGCTGGGTATTAAATTTTTAGTCAAACTCGTAATTTTTGAACTTGAGGTTATTGTTTAACGGGATAAGCGTCACATGGACGTGCACATTTGCCTCGCCCAGCACCTTATCGCAAAGCTTTTGGAGCTTGCCCCGCATATCGTCGATCTCAAAGCAAAGCCTTGTGTTTGCTTCTTGGTCGTTTTCAACTTTCAGCGCTCGAATTTCGTTGGAAATTTCAAGCTGGCGGACTTCGCACGCTTTCGCTTTGCTTTGGTGCTTGAGCTGCTCTTCCTGCAAACGTTCGCGCTCGGCTTCCAATTCTTTAATTCGGTTCACGGTTTCCTCCTTTTGAATCATCGATGTTTTGAGGTACGCTCTTTTCAAACTTGTCAAAGTGTTTTGCAAAGTCTTTGGCCCGTTCTTCTCCAAGCATGGGGTAAAGAGCTTCAACCCCTTCACTTTTATACTTTGCTGCCAAAAATATGGATACGAGAATCATTTTCCACGCATTTTCACTGTCTTTTTCGGTCCATTCGTGTCCATCAATCTCCATTGTTTGCTTCCTCCACCGCGATTTCTCGCAGCTCGTCAATGTGATCTTCCACCGCCGGGCGGAGGAACGGGCGGGGGGCCATGCCGCGGGTAAAATGCCACTTGCCGTTGAAGTCTTTCCATACCCACGGCGTTTTGCGTCCGTTGCCCTTCTCGGCAAAGATGCCCGTGCCAAGCTCAACCCAGATGGAATACAGCAGGTTGGAACCAATGGTCACGGTCTTTTTTGCAAGGTCTAGAGCAAAAGTCAGGCTCTGCTTGAGCGCACCGCCCACATAGCCCTCAATGCCTGTGCTGTCTGCCGTGCCGGTAGGCACAAGCAGCTGGGCGTAGTCCTGCACCTTCATGCCCCAGATGGTCAGCACCCGCTCTTCCCAAGAGTCCAGCTCCTCCAGCGTCAGAGGGGCGTTGTCGGTAAATTTGATGTCGCAGTTAAGTTTCATGGTTGTTTCTTACGCTTTTTTTGTTCGGCGTTGTAATTGATGCTTCTTAAAATTACTTCGCCAGAAAAATTATATCTGCTGTCAATGACCTGTTTTGCCGGAATTTCTTTCATTCCGGCAAAGTTTTGAACGCTGGCGCTCCGGTATTCTTTTGCGGCCGCAATCCAAGCGTCATTGTCCGCAGTAATTTTGCTTTTGAGCTCAGCTGTCATTTTGCTGTCTGGATGCCTTTGTTTGAAACCTGCAATCTCTTTTTTGTTTTGCTCTTGCAGACGCTTGATATTTACATCAATCGTATCAAAAGAGCTTTGAATAATATCTTGCGCCCAAGCAACCTGTTTTTCGCTGCCTTTAATCGGAAGCGATGCTGCGTTGAAAGCAGTCACTCCACTGTTACTACTTTTTTTTGCAGAGCTCGTACCAGCTCTTCCAGATGACCTACCACCGCCGCTCATCGTGACACCTCTCTCTTACTTCCGCATATTGCGGTTTGATTATTGTTGCGTTAAAGTCCATGCCCGGCAACGGTTTTCCGTACCAGAGGACTTGCGTGGGGTTCAGACGCCGCATGGCCTCCTTGCACCCCATTGTGAAAAGGGTTGTAGCCAAATGCTCATTCATCAGCCCAACGGACGAAATGGAGATGATGGAGTTGCGCGGCTCGCCGTCAAAACACCACTCGTAGCTCTCCGGCCATACCCATTCGATGGTGGGGATGACTTTGATACAGTGCATCTGCCAGTACGCCGCCAGCCAGTGCCGTTTATAGGCGCTCCATATCTGCACCGCCTCCGGGTGGTCTCGGAACATGGAGAAATCAGGAGAAAGCACAGCGCCGAACTGCTGCAAAAGTGGCACATACTTGTCAGGATTGCGCCAAACACGTTCAAACTGGTAATCGTCGCAATAAAAATGGACGCCCTTGCTTGCTCTGTCTTTGGCGGACAGGGCATAGTTGAAAGGAATCCATTCCAGCTTGTCAATGCGGATGTCCGTTTCAGGCCTGATGATAGGGATATGGAACTTGCCTTCACCCGGAAAAATCATCTTTTCGGTGTTTTCCATCGGCAGAATCACGGTTCATCCCTTCTTTCTCTTGCGCTCCTCCGCCCACCACATTTGCTCTTTTTCTTTGCCGCCCTTTGATTTGTACCACTCGTTATAATCCATGATGGGCGTGGCCTTTTTGACCCGCACCATGATGGGCCTGCCTTTTTCGTCCACCTTGCCGCTGTCCTCGACCACAGGCACGTTGTCGATTTGCCGTGCGTTCTGCCGGGGGTACTTGCCCAAAGCAGAGGACAGCACACAGCGGCAGTGATAGACCATCTCCGGCGCTGCGTTGGGGTCTCCGGGGCGCTGAATCTCGTACCCCACGACCTTGAACGGCTCGTCAAGCTCTGCTGTCTGCTGGTCCAGCAGGCGGTGCATTTCACGGGTGCGGTAGTCGTGGGTAGAGTTCCAGCGCTTTTTGACCTCGATGCCCAAAGCCTGCGCGTTGCGCATCTGCTGCAAAGCCCCGGCGTTCTGGGCGCTGGTAAGGGCTGTGATGGCGTTGTTCATGGCCCAGTGTATCTCCGTGTCAGCCATTCCGTTCACGGCCTGCACAGCGATGTCGTGGACGCTCTTGCCCTGCACGATGCCCTGCATAACGTAACGGTTGAAGACCCGGGCGTCATAGGTGCGGTTGCTCTCGCTCTTGATGCGCTTGTTCGGCACCATGCGGGGGTTCTCCTTCAGCAGCAGCTTGACGGCCTCGGTGTTGTACAGTGTCAGCCCAAACGTCACGCCTGCGGCCTGTTCCAGCTCGTAGAAAGCCCAGTTTGCGCCAAAGGAAAAGATGTTGTATTGCTCGTCCCGGGCCAGCTTGTAGGCCGTCTCTTGGGCTGTGGTGCAAGTCTGGGTGATGCCGTCCAGCTTGGCCTGCATCAAGTCGGACTGGAAAACCTGATTTTGCAGCCAGATGCGGTAATCGTCCTCTGCGATCTCGCCTGCATCCAGCTGCTCCCGCTTGCGCTCGTCCAGCGCCTTATATTTGGCTAGAAACTCGGTGAGCTGGTCTTGCATCTCCCGGCGGGCAGTACCGTACACCCGCAAAATACGGCGCCGCAGACGGTTCAGCTGGCGGGTAGAAATGCGGTCACGGTCAGAAATCATGCCTCATCACCGTCGTCCTCGTCCTCGTCCACGGTCTCCCTCGTTGCGCTCTCTGCCATCAACGCCGCCTTGACCCGTTCCTTCTGCTCCGGGGTCAGGTTGGGCAGCAGGTCAATCGCCATGTCCTGCCCGATAATAGCGGCCTCGGAAATCACCATGCTGACCTGTTCAGCTGTGTTGGTGATCTTGCTGCGGTTGAATGTCGGCATAGCGTTGTCAAAGCCCGCCAGTGCGCAGATCTGCCGGATAAACGGCTTGATCTGTGCCTCGAAGTCGTCCGCGTTCTGGTTCAGCGGCTCATAAGCTGCATCCAGATGGTCGTTGGTGCTGTCCGCGCTGACACAATGCACATCCAGCCCGCCGAAGTCCTCATACACCCGAGTGTGGAGCAGCTCCAACAGAGCCTGCCGGGCCGTCACAGGGATCTCGGTGGTGTAGGGGGTGATTTTGCCGCCCTCGCTGGTGTCTGCGCCTGCAATGTGGTACAGATTCAGCTTGACAAGGAACTCTTGTAGCTCGTCATCGGTCATGCCGTTGAAGTTTTCGCACAGCCAGTAGATCTGCGAAAAGTCCTGTAGGTCGTTGCAGAAGCCAGACATCACCAGATCGGTGTTGTCGATGTAGGCTTTCAGGCCCACAAGGGTGCTCTGGTGCAGGTCGGAGCCCCACAGCGGCACAATGGGAAGAGCGCTGTAGTTTTCGCCCTCCACGCTTTCCAGCCCGCCGCCGGGTGTGGTGACGGTCACGCTCTTGTATGCCTGCTTTTTTACGGTCTCCTTCATCATATTGCCGATTTTGCTTTCCGTGTACTCGGTAAAGCCGTCCAGCTCGTACAGGATATAGTGCATATCCGTGTCCGGGTTCAACCGCCAAAAGCGCACACCCGCCTGCAAAAGGCTTGTCTTTTCATCGTACAGGGGCGCGAACTCGGTCAGCTTGAAAATCACCAGATGGTCGTTGTTCCAGAATCCGAAGCTCTCACCGTGGATCAGGGCGAAATATCCGGCTTTCTGGATCTGCTCGTCAAAGTTCTGCCCAAGCTTGCCCTTGTCCACGCCATCGTCCGCAAAGACCACGCCGTTGCCGAGGGAGTAGGTGGCACGCTGCTTGTTGAGCCGCCGGAACAGATTGCTCTTGACCATATCGGGGTGTAGGATGTCCTGCTTGGTGTTTTTGGACAGGCGCTGCAGCATCGAAGCGTAAGCCTGTGCGAAGCGCTCCGCCCCCGGGTTTTTCTGGGCGTCGTACAGATCGGCGTCCAGCGCCATTCTGTAAGGTCCGGAACTGCAGTGCTGCTGCACGAAGCGCCGGATGAAATCAGGCTGTTCCCCGGCGGCTTGCGCCTGCTGGAAGGTCTGGAATGTGTATACAGTGCTCAAAATCAATCCCTCAGTTTTACAAGGCGCTTTGTGCGCACGAAATAGCGGATAGCGTCCATGCAGTGGTCGTTGACCTTCAGCACGGCGTCGTCTTTATCCGGGTCCCAAGCGTACACGCCGAACTCCTCCAGCGTGTGCTTGCAGTTTTTGTATATTTTCAGCCGCCCGGTCTGCAGCATGGTCTGTACGTCCAGTATGCCACTCAGAACGTCGTTGTTTGCCGGGTTCTGGGTAAAGCCGTTCTTGCGCAGCTCTGTGATCAGGGGCAGGGCCGAGGGGTCTACGATGACCCGCTCCGGTTTCAGGCCGTCCAGCCACGCTTTCAGGTCTGTGACGTACTCTCCCACGGTCTTTTGCCGCTTCTGCTCTCGCCCGCTGTAGTAATACTCCCGGGTGACGATCCAGCAGTCTGCATCTGCCTGTTTTTGGAGCAGCAGGAACACCGTTGCGTTCTGGGTGCCAAAGTCACACGCCACATAGGCGCTCTTGGGGGACAGCTCCGGCAGCACGTCAATGACGTGTTTTTTCGGGTCGAACATGTCATATACAAGACCCTCTGCCACCGTCCACAGGCCCAGAATGTAGCGCTGGTAGAAAACTCCGCTGTACTGGCTGCGGTATCTTGCCTTGATGTCCTCAGAAAGCGACAGATTGTCGTCCATCGTAAAGTGGAGATACATCATCTTGCGGGAGCGGCATTTCCGCACCCATTCCAGATAAAACCAGTGCTGTGGGCTGCCCGGGTTGCAGTTGAACCAGAACTTTGACCCGGTGACGGAGCAGCGGGCAGTGGCCTGATTGACGAAGCTCTGCGGCATCAGGGCCACCTCGTCGAAGAATGCCCCGGCAAGGGTGATGCCCTGGATCAGGTCTTGGCTGCTCTCGTCCTTGCCGCCGAAAAAGTAAAATTCGTTGACTTTGCCGCCCTTGCTGACGGTCATGCAGTTTTCTGCCCGATGCTCCTTGACGTTGTAACCACGGGCTGCAAGCTGCTGCTTGAGTGTGCCCAGCACGTTGCGCCGGAAGCTGGCAATGGTCTTGCCACACATGGCAAACTGCTGGCCGCTGTAGCAGGTCATGGCCCACTGGACAAAAGAAAAGCTCATGGCAAAGGTCTTGCCAGAGCGGATAGCGCCATCAGCAATGATGCCGTTGTAGCCGCTGTATGCGCTCTGCGGCGTCCACCAGCTCAGGACCTGCTTTTGCCGCTGGCTGAGGGCTTTCCAGCGAAAGCCGTTACTTTTCCGCATCGTCGTCCTCTTCCTCTGGCAGCATCTCCACGTCATCCGGCGGGCTGAGGTCTGCGGCGGCGCTCAGTGCCTCCACAAGCCCATCGTCCGGGACTTCTATGCTGCTTTGATCTCCCAGCATGGCAAACTTGTCCACGATTGTGCCAAAGGCCGTGGAAAGCTGCGGCAGTGTTGCTTCCGCGATCTTGTCCGGGTCAGCCATCGCTTTCAAGTACAGCCCGAGAAGCTCTTGTGCTTCTCCTTGCTTGCTCTCCATGTAAGAAAGCATGTCCTTCGAGTTTTCCCGCTTTTTTTGTGCACACAAGCGCGCACTCTCCGGGTCCTCCTTCACAACTTTCTTAACGGTCGCGTCTGAAACATCATTCAGCTTTGCGGCTGCACGGTAGCTTTGGAGCTGCACATAGTCCGCAACGATCTTCTTTTTTTGCTTATCTGTCAGCCGCCGTGCGCCCACCGCCACCACCTCTCTAAACTCATGCAAAAGAAAAACCGCCCGGAAAATCCGAACGGTCAGAATATCAAAATAAGAGGCCTTGCTTGTCGGGTGCAAAGCCTCTGCGCCCGGAACTTTCGCGGCCGGATGCCCCGCTATTGCACTCCCCGCTCTCGTCAGATCATGCAAGCACTCCCGGCAGGGCTCGAACCTGCAACATGCGGTTTTGGAGACCGCCGCTCTACCACTTGAGCTACCGGAGTATAAAACACCGCCCTTGGACTCGAACCAGCCAGCAATATCTCAGCTGACACGCGCTCCGTACTGCGCTCAGGCGGCCATATAAAACAGCCCTGGTTCTCCGCCAGGGCTGTTGTTTGACGCACATCCCGTCGGGAAGTCTACCCACACCCTCAGGGATTCAAAGCTTTCTCTTGTGGCACGGGAGGTTAAGCGTGCAGCTTTGTGGGGGATGAGTCCATGCGCCATACGGTGCGAGGTTACGGAGTCGAACCGTTCCACAAAACTGCCATCCCCGTTATGTGGCTTCCCAAACCTCGCGTAGAAGCAGCCCGCAAAACGGTGAAGGAGAACAGGAAAGCATGAAAACCTGTCACAAGGAAGGAACCGTTTCGGAGGCTGCGTGGCAAGCGGCTACCGCTTAGCGCTGAACCGCTTATTAGAATTTTACATCCAAGCTTGCAGACTTGAAAAGAGCTGACTCCTTCCAAAATCACGCTGTGTTTTCTTGTGCATGTTGTACACTTTGCACGTCAGAAAACTCGTCCCATATCTCGGCCAGGGCCATACATCCGCGTTTGATTCGCCGGTAGACCACATCTGCCCCGCACACGCCGACTTCTTTTGCGATTTCCTTGTGAGATTTTCCTATGACATAGTGCTCGCAAATCGCTTCGGCGCATTCCGGCTCGGCCATCAGGCAGTATGCCCGCCGGGTGGCCTCAACACGCAAATTGCACAGGTCCGTCTCCATCCTCTGAAGTTGTCGGCGCTCGGTGTCCAGCTGCTCTACAGCAAAGCCCACCTTGTCCCCATTGCCACCACCCGCAGGCATCCCGCTCAGGCTCTGGGTGCATTTTTCGGCCACGTCCCGGATGCGCTGTATTTTTTGCTTTTGGGCTTCGATAGCCGCCGCAAAGTCGCGGCACTGCTGAAACCACGCTTTGACGGTGCGGTAGTCCACGCCGCTGTCAGGCTTTGGTGTGTCGGTGTCAGGTGTGCGTGTGTGGGTCATTGGTAAGTCACCTCATCAGGGTCTTTCCCGGCAAGAAGGTCGGAAAGTTCAGTGTTGAGCGTATCTGCAATCTTTCTTGCCGTTAAAATTGCGACAGGCTTATTGTTTCGCGCTTTCCAAACGGCCTTACGGTAGACACCCCGCTCAACAAGATCATTTGTTTTCATGTTAAGCCTTGCCATTTGAGTGATGACTTTTACTCGGTCGAACATGACCGCAGTCGATTTTTTCATCGTTATTCCTCCATTTCTTCAATCTCAATTTCCACCCGTGGTTTCTCCCGGTCAAGCTCCACCCGGCTACCATCGTGGGCGGCGACGATCTTACTGTTGTCGTCCTCCAGCACGCGGGCTTTCACCAGAATGTCCGTTGTAGCCTCGATGAGGTTTGCCAGATCGACCCGGCGGGCGGTTTTCATGTAGTACACGCACCGCACGTTTACACGGGCAGAGATGGGGCTGCGCGGCTTTTTGATTTGCCGCAGGCAGTCCATCTCATAATCCACATATGCCTTGCTAGGGGCCACGAAGCGCCCGCCTGAGTGGCTTTTGAGGATGCGTGCAGAGTTTTTCTTTGTGCGTGGTTCGCCGTAGAGGGTCAGGTGCATAAGGTGCCTCCCGCAAAATCGTCCACGGTCATCTGCACGGCCTGTTCCGGAACATCTTCCCAGCCGATGCCGATGTAGTCCAGAACTCGGCCCCAGCCGTACCAATCTCCGTTTTCATCCCGGCAAACGTGCTTCATCCAGAACTCCCACTCTTTGGGGTTGGTCTCCCGCAAGACATCAAAACGATGCGGTCTTCCCTCGACGTGGATGCCAAAGCCGCACATAGTGCAGCCGGTGCGTTGTGCCTTTGTGGTGTACAGCTTTCCGTCCCCGTCCTTCGCAATTTCGCCATATTCGGCGGGAATAGGAGCGTTCAGATCAAGCGCAAGCTGCAAAATGTCCTGTCGGTCAAAAATAGCAAAGGGTGCGCTGCGGGTGGTGGTCTTGCCGAAGTAGTTGCATCCGTGCATTTTCAGGCTTTTCTCGCGCCGCCCGCCCTCGCTGGCCATAAGACCCATGTAGGGGACGCTGTTGTGGTCCCGTGCCCAGTCGTTACAGGGCTTTTCTTTGAGGTAGTAGCAGCAGCGGTCAGACACCTTGAACGGAGCCGCCTGATACCCAAGCGCCGCGCCCTCCGCGTCTGCGCCGCCAAACAGGTCGAGCCACTTCTGCGGAAGCTTCATGCGGCTGTTCTTCTGCCAGCCGCCATATTCTCCAGTTTCCCCGGTGATGATCGCATGCCGCACGGTTGCATTTTGCTCTGTCAGATTCTGTAGCAGCATAATTTTACCAGCCTTTTCCTTGCTGATGACGGGCCATCCAAACTCCTGCAAAACCTGCACCTTACTTTTCAGCGGCTTCAAAAACACGAAGGACGGCGCTTCTCAATCTCCCATCCAGTTTTTGTACTCGGCTTCCATCTCAGCCGCTATCTGCTTGTGTACCTGCTGCACGCCTTTGCCTTCCAGCGAGGAGCAGGACACGCATGTAACGGGCAGCCCGATGCTCTCCAAAAAGTAGTGCAACGTGATGGAATCCAGGCCGCCCACGGACAGGTGCACGCCCTTGTCGTGCTCTTTTGCCCAGTAGTAAAACGCCTCGGCCATTTCCTGTGCGTGCTCCACCTTGCGCTTGTATTCCCACTTCTGCATGGTCTGGAAGCGCTCGATGTTCGCCAAAGAGCCGTTTTCAGCCATAATCTCCTGTACGGTTTTCATTTTTTACCCCCATTGCTCGGCCATTGCTTTTGCAATGCCCGGAAATGTTTTGCTTCTTACCTTTGCGCTCCTGTGTCCGCTTTTCGCCCATGCATTACCGGTCTTTTTTGCACGGTGATCTGATGAAGACACCCATTTAGAGGTCGGCACAACAACATCTGTTGCGAAAAGCATAGAAAGATTTTTCAGCCACAAACAAGTTGTCTTTATATACGGATCTCCAAACATATACGGCTGAATGATCTGGCTGTATTGGGGCAGTTCCCAAATTTTCATAGGGACAGGGTTCTCTATCGCAATCCGTTCCACATCGGAATTCCAGAATTTCAGAAAAAAATCTCGTGCTCGGATTCCGTTCTCATACCGAGGTTCTTGAATTTTTCCGTTGACTATCAAACGGTTTGCGCCGACTTTGGATAAGTAGGTGCAAGGCGGGTGTGCAATCAAGAGATCCCATGCGTCAATGTAGTGACTTTTATCGTCCATCGTCACGACTTGCCCCCCCTCAAGAGCCTTGAGCGCATCGCCCAAGATATGCCACTCGGGATGACCGCCGGACGGCTCCTGAATGTCGCATGAGTAAGCTTCGTGACCTTTTGCCCGGAATGCTTTGCAAACTTCCTGCGATTCCTCACAGGCGATAAGCACTTTCATCTGTCCGCACCTCCGTTCGCTTTTGCAGGTTCCCTCTTTCTAGGCGGCTTGGGCTTCGGCATCCAACACCGCACGTTTTTGGTTGGAATGGATCTTGCCATGCTGTACCCATACTCTAAAATCGTCCAGCATTTATAGGTGGAGTCATAGCATCCGACCACCGCTTCCTCGTGGAAGAGCGATTTTTCTACAAAGAGGACGGGCTTCAGGCTACGAGGCAGTCTCTTTGATGGGTCAACCCATTTACTTGCAGTCCGCTTCACCTGTCCGCTCCTCCGTTCGCTCCCATGTACTTCTTGCGGCCCCGTTCCCGGTGACGGTCCTCGTGGTGCGTAGTGGTATACAACGCCCCGGTTGGTCATCTGCTTTGTGTAAGCAAGCTCTGCGATATGCTGGAGCTTAAACTCGGCGTATTTAAGGCAACTGTCGTGGCATACCGGGTGCCGAGTGGGGCAGTCTTTACACGGCGTCATCGTCATTTTTCAGCACCTCCGTCCTCACTGGTTTGATGTCCCGATACTCGGGGTAATGGTCGCCCGCCAGCTGGCAGGCCCGGAACTCTGCCGCAAACCGGCTTGCGGTATTGATGCGGTATGTAAGCGCCGCGTTCCCGTGCGGGCCGCTGCACTCTACAATGACTTTGTATCTAGGCATTTTCGTCCTCCGTTCTGGTTTTCCTGCCCGAGAAGCTTTCTTTCTGCCTTGGACTTGAGCATCCGGGTGCGGGCAGCAAGGCAGTGCTTCGCCAGCATCTGCTCACCCTGGGCCTTTTCGATGGCCTTTTTCCACTCCGGGAGAAGCTGGCTCTGCCAGCTGCACTCCGAGATCACCTCGTGGAATGTCTTATAGGCCATCTCATCCGGCACGTCCTTGAGGGATGAGTTCGCCCAGATCTCCGCAATGCTTGCGCGGCTCTCTGCGGTCTGAGGCCGTCCAAAATAGGCCTCAGCGTCCGCAAGAAGCTTTGTCATCATCTCCACTGTCACGGTTTCACCCCCTTGAAAATATTTGCGTATGCCTCTGCGGTGCTTTCTGTGGCTGCACGATTTCTCCCTACCGCTTGCTCTGCATCTCTGGCTATCCACCCAGATGCAGCCGCCTTCCACTTCTTCATCGGGTTTTTGCCTACGCGCCACCCGTTGGACTCGTAGTAAGCAAAAAATCTTTCAGCCTGGGCGTTCGTTCCGCCTTTTTGGGCGAAATATTCCGAGACGCTTTCCATGTCCGGTGGGTGAAATCGGGTAGATTTTAGAGCGGGAGACGGCGCTTTAGCGCCTTTCTTTGTATCTCCGTTAGGAGATATTTCTTTATCTCTAATATCTATCTCTTTATCTCTAATATCTGTATGGACATTTTTGTGGACATCTTGTGGACACTGCTGTGGACATTGTCCACAGTCACCGGATGAAATTTCACGTTGAATCGACCTTTGCCGTCTTTTTTGTGCGGAAAAGTCCGTCTCACTGCCTACCAGCTCAGAATGGTTCGTCAGCACCAATGTGCCGTCCTTATCCTGATACACAAGGCCAAGTTTTGCATAAAGCCCAAGTGCAACGCGGACAGTGTCCACAGAAAACCACTTTGTATCGCGCTGAATCTTTTCCGGATCATACGGAATGATGACATCCCCGATTTGCCTGGATAGCTTGCCGTTGGTGTTGGCCGTCATCAGGCAGAGCATCTGGTACAGCACCACATACTGTGCGCCGTTCGGCTGGCCCATCAGAAAATCAACTGTGTCAGATGTCATGAAAGTCTCTTTCAGCTTGATCCAGTAGTATCTTTTCCCTGTAGCCAATGCGTTTTCACCTCCCTTGTATGCCCGTATAGCCAGATAGCGCAGCTCTCAGCTTAGAACGGCAAGTCCTCCGAATCGTCTATGACCGAAAAGTCGTCTGCGCTGCCCTGCGAATACTCCGGTACGCTCTGAGGCGTCTGCGGGGCGCTGTGAGCGGCGTTTGCTTCGCGCACATGATTTTCCGTCTGCTGGTCGAAATCGCGCACAGCGGGCTTCTCTGCGGCCTTTCCGCCGCAAAAGCTCACCCGCGACGCAAGAACCTCGGTAGCTGTGCGGTTGTTGCCGTTCTTGTCCTGGTACTGACGGGTCTGCAAGCTGCCTTCGATGGCGATCATGCTGCCTTTCTGGAAATACTTACAGACGAACTCGGCGGTCTGCCGCCACGCGGTGACGTCGATAAAATCGGCCTTGCGCTCTTCGCCCTGCCGGGCAAAGCTGCGGTCAACCGCGATGCGGAAGCTGCACACGTTGGTGCCGTTCTGAGTGGTCTTGAGCTCCGGGTCGTAGACCAGACGACCCATCAATGCTACGAGGTTAAGCATGAGACATTCCTCCATCTTCTTTCGGCTGCTTCTTTGCGCATTCTACGCAGAGTATACGCCCATATTTTGCCTTGCTTCGTTCTGCCGCCTGCTCAGCAGTCATCTTTTTCCCGTCCTTGGTTTTGATGCCGATGATTTTCTTTCCGCAGCAGGCGCACACCGGGGAGGGAGTGGCCGGAAGCGGGGTGTACTTGGTGGATTCATCTTTCCAGTACACATTCGCGCCGATTCCAAGTGCCTTGCACGCCACGCTCTGGGCATCCGTGTACGCTTTTTTGTAAGCGTCATCATCCGTTCGGAGCCCCGTTGACTCCAGCACAATCAGCATAGAGCCGCCCACTCCGGGGATGGGGGCGCTCCACGCTTCCCCATCATCCTGCCTGACGTACAGATTCGTAAAGCACTGCACGACAACTTCACCCTTTGCTCCGATCTTTTCCTCGAACACCGGCGGGTCGAACTTCCAGCCCGTACCAGCCGGGCCAAAAAGCTCAGTCAGCTTCTTGATGCGCCACATGGGGTTAATGTCGGTCTTGCCCTTCAGGCGGCCCGCTGCGATAGGCTTCTGGGCGTCTTTTGGGACTTCCCGGCACTGCTCGTAAATGGTCATTTTATCCATGATTGTATGTCACCTCATCCATCCCGTGTACCCGGCACAGATCTGCCAGCCACCCAAGACCAGAATTGTAGGCCGCCTCAATGTTTCCCATCGCGTCATCTAACCCGCCGGTCTGGGTGGAGCTGATAAGCGGGAAGGCGTTTGACTCATCCGCCAAAGCAACTACGGTTTCCAGCGCCGAAGCGGCTGTGCCGAGGCTGTACTCTGCATCCGAAATGGCTTTTGCGTATCCCGTCGGAGACATCCCATAATCTAATCTGTCCGGATAAAAACGGTCTTCCGCGTCGGTCGCAAGCATCATCTGGCTTACGCTCATCAAGAGGCTTGCGCATTTCGTAAGCTCTGTTGCTACCCGATGCTTGAGCGCAAGATTCCATTCAGGGACGCTGACTGCATACCGCAGAACCGCTTTGCGGCGTTCCTTTTGCTCCAAAGTCATGTACGTCACCTCTGGTAAACCTTCTGCCGGTGCTCGTCCATAACGACGTACAGACGGCCCGGCTTTTCTGCTGCCAGCTGGTCGGCGTACTGGATGCCCGCCAGCGTGTTCGGCATGGGGATTTCGTTGACAAAACGCAGATCCGCGTCAAAGATCTGTACCGTGCTCACCTTTTTCTTCTCCTTCTTCTGGTGGATGTGCCGCAGCCGTTCCGGCTGTCGCTTATTCCAGCGAATCTCTGCGGCTCGCATATATCTACCGTTCATATTCCTGTTCCCTTTTCGTATGTCGGCCTTTCTTTTTGCAGTAACGGCGAAGCGGAGGGAGACAGTCAACCTCCGCACGATCAATCCGCTCCTTCTCAAAAATGTACTTGTACGGACGCCTTTTTTCATAGCGCCGGTGTCCAACGACAGACGCAAAACTGTTGGCGGTCTTGTATCCAAGCTTCGCAGCGCACATGGCGGACGTTCCCGCTGCCACTACCTCACCGGTCTTGGCGCTGTACACGGTGTACCATGTGACATAGTGGATGTAATCAGCCATGCGCGACGTCCTCCGCATCGTGGAGGGCTGTGAGCAGCCCATCTGCTGCCGCGCTATAGACCTCTGATTTTTCCTGGCAGATGACCCGCAGCCAGATGTCTCCCGTGAGCGCGGACTCCGTTGCAAGCCGCGTGGCTGTTTTCAGGTGCTCTTCGGCCTGCTGCCGAATCAACTCTTCCAGCTTCATGCGCCCTTCTCCTCATCCTGCGGATACTCCGGGTTCCGGGCATGGTTGCGGACGATTTTGCTGTAACCGCTGCGCTTATACCGTTTGTTGTCCTCATGCATCCCATAAAACGACATCGCCAACCCGGCAGTGGATGCAACAATAATCCAAGGCGCGGCATGTGCAGCCTCGGCGATGCCCCAGCCGCCCCAGCAAACCAATGCAACGGCCAGCCAGGAGCAGGCCCAGCGCACCGCCTGCACCGCGCCGATAATAGCCAGCAGACCTACCGTGCCGGCGGCGGCGAACGATTTGAGTCTCATTCTCTTGGTTCCTCCTTTGTATAAACCTTTTCGAGCTCGTAAAAGTCCTTCACCCACGCCATAAACCTGGCGCGGGAGATGTCAGGGCAAGGCTCTTTTGTTCCTACGGATGGCTTTGACCATTCCGGGAAAACTCCCGCCTGAATCTGAGCCCCCAAGACCTTTTCGGTCTTTGAGATGTTGTTGTCCCGAAGGATCTGGACGCATTCGCCTATCGTAAGGCTCGGCTTCTGCATGGCCTGCTCCTTTCTTTCAATTTGGTTTTGCAGCGCTTTTTCACGGCTCTGTCTCCGCGAACTCACCATTTTTGAGCGTGTACCAGACGTTTTCCTTGATGTGAGCGCCGTCTACTTTTGCCATTTTTGCCCACAGCATATTGCCGTCATTGTCGTACTCAGTCAGCACCAGATAGCAGCCAAGAACGCCCCGTGCCTTACTGTGTGCGCCGTTTGCGACTGCGACATTGTCTTTTCCATCTGCTTTTGCCCTGCAATAAGCCCCAGTGGCTGCCGCCGTACTGTAATCGCCGCTCGAACCAGCCGTACTGGAATTGCCACTCGAACCAGCCGTACTGTAATCGCCGC